>Ga0194120_10003959_pt1 | contig 23423 bp, 21 predicted proteins | sample TA2MahCa65mmetaG_FD_148642 | JGI IMG/M metagenome (GOLD analysis project Ga0194120, IMG submission 148642) | Freshwater microbial communities from Lake Tanganyika, Tanzania - TA2015019 Mahale Deep Cast 65m | ecosystem: Environmental > Aquatic > Freshwater > Lake | place: Tanzania: Lake... | reverse complement strand
CGTCCATATAGGTGAAGCTGCTAATCAGGCTGAGATTGTCGAGAATCTTCCCCGTCGCGTCGAGTTCCACGCCCCGGCTGCGCGCTGCGCCGACCAAGACGAGCGCGGTCGGATCCAGCGATGTGACGTCCCTCACGGGAATATTCGTCTTGGTGAGGTTATATAACGCCAATGTGGTCAACAGACGTCCCTCGAACCACTCCGCCTTGGCGCCGATTTCGATCTGTTCGCTCTTTCCCGGCGCGAAGGGCCGATTGAATTGGTCAACGCCAATCGAGGCGTTGACGTTCGGTCCGAACGCCTGCGTCCAACTTCCATAGAAGCTCGCCCAGGGAACGGGCTGGACCAGTAATCCGACGCGCGGACTGAAGGCCGAGTCGAAACGCGTGGGCGCAAAGAAGGTGTATTGCCGATTGGCGGTAGAAAAGGGATTGCCGACGGCGAGGGGATTGATGGTGTAGGGCTGAGTGAAGATGTACGATTCCGCCAGGTCGCCGGTTGCCCCTCTCGCTTGCCCTTGCCAGAACCAGTCGAAGCGACCGCCGCCCAGAATATGCACTTTGCCGTCCAGAAGCGTGATGTGATCCTGGAAGTAGAAACCTTCCTGGTTCGTGAGGTTCGCTTGGCGATCGTTCAGGAAGCGGGGCCGGTCAAAGACGCGTTGCCATTCATAAAAGGCTGTAGGGATCGAGGTGTAGATATTGCTGGTCCACGGAGAGAACATATTGACTGTGAGCAAAGGATTCGGCGGAAAAAAGCGCCCCTGATTGCCGTATATCGAGTGGACGCGCTGATAGTCGAATCCGAGCAGCGTATCGTGATGAGCGCCGAGAAAATCGAAATGCCCGAGCAGATCTAAATTGGTTCCGTAGACGTCCGAGTCATTCTGCTGACTGAAGGCGTTCTTCAGGACATTGCCTATCGCATCGATGCCTGCATGACTGGAGTAGGCGTCATCATGATGTAGGAACGCCGCCAGAAACCGCTGCTTGAACGTGAACATGTCGTTGAAACGGTGCGTGAAGTCCGATCCGACGAACACGTTGTTGTTATTGGACAGCGGCACATACGGACCTTCAAGGTTGCGCGAAACCGGAACGTCCGCCGGCCTCGTGGTCTTGAAGGGATTGATGGTCAGGCCGAGGTTTGGCCTATAATCCTGATTGTAATACTCGACGTCCGCCACGAAGGTCGTATCCTCGTCCGGATGCCAGGCGACGCTCGGATTGACGTGCACTCGTTCGGCGCGGCTGAAATCAACAAATCCGCCGGTGTTCAAATAGCCGCCCGAGAACCGATAGAAGAGAGATCTGTCTTCGTTCAACGAATCGGCCATATCCCATTCGGTGAAATAGTCGTCATATTTGCCGAAGCGCTGCTGCACCATGTAGATTCGATTGACGACCGGACGCTTCGTTATAAGGTTGATCAGTCCGCCAGGATCGCTGCGTCCGTAGAGCATCGCATCCGGCCCTTTCATCACTTCGATTCTCTCGATGTTCGACGTGCCGAAATCGGTAAAGTTGGTCGGGGACACCGCCAACAATCCGTTTCGGAAGATTCGCGGCGTCTGGAAGCCGCGAATGCGGGTGAAGGATGCGTTGCCGCCTTGCGTCTGCGCCGATTGCACGCCGCTGACGTTTTCGAGCGCGCCTTTGATGTCGGTGACGCTCTGATCCTGGATCACCTCCCCTGGCACGACCTTTACCGAGGCGGGGAGCTGGATCATTGGAATGGCCATCTTCGTCGCGGTGGACGTGGTCTTGACGACGTAACTGTCCTGCCGGCGGGGAATCCCCAGGAGCGGCTGAGGCGCCGACTGCGACGGCGACGGTTGTGAGACGGCGCCTTGTGGCGCGCCCGTCGAGGCGCCCCTCGAAAGTGGCGCCCGCTGGGGCTTTCCGGTCGTGCGGGCCCCGATATCGATCGTGGGCAGATTTTGTTGCGCTTCGGCCATGGTCGACCAGCACATGAGGGCGAGTGCTCCGGCGGAGACGCCGCGAGATAGAGTGTTGACGGACATGAGAATCCCCTTATGCGGCGCGAACCGCAATTCTGAATTGATCTGAGAGTGGCGCAGCCTGCCTTGGAAAGGCGATCAGGTCAGGAAAACACAGGGGGCGCGCGGGACGACCAACTACTGGCCCATCCCAGGGCGGACGGCACAAATCCGCGACGGGAGAAATAGGCGACGGAGCCGTGCGCCGCAGAGACGCAACAATATCCCGCGACAAAAATGCCTGCGATGAGAAAAGCTAAAGCGTCGCGCCCGCCAGGGGTACAGGACAGGCAACATTGGGTGTGCCCAGGGCGCGGATGCGCCGGCCCTTCGTCACCAGCTTGCGCATTGCAGTTTGCAGTATCTGTGGATGACGCCAGGCCGCTTGCGACCGCCTGATACTCGCGAGTTTCGATCGCATCGCGCGAACCAGCCGTCAGCACGAGGGCGATCGCGGCAATCTGCAGACAAACAGCTAGAAGACGGCAGGGGAATAATCTGGTCACGGATCTAAGATCAGTCCGGCAGGAAAAGATCTTCGGAATTATACGGTTTTGGACTTATGCCCCACCTATAGCGGTAGAGAGTGCTGAGGTGAGGCAATCCGCGACCCCATTTTCGTCGGGGTATGGAACTCGCGCTTTCCCTCAAGAATGTCTTTGACCGTCAAAAGTTGCAGGCGGTCGTATTTGACGCCCGCATACTCGTACTGCCCCGCCGTAGCAGCTTCCTCTTTCATCGCCTTGGTAGGCTCTTTGAGGCACAGGAAACCTGCCATAGCCGTATCGTGCTCGCGCTCCAAAACGCCGCGTAGGTCGCGCACGTCAGTCGGGCGGATGTTCCCGCCTTTGACCGATAGGACCATGGCTTTGAGGCCCGCCTTGGTTTCAAAATACATACGGCCATCAATTCCCTTGTCGCCTGTTTTCTTCGTTGGGAATCCGCCAACCCTCTCAACAAGCCAATGCTCGAATTGGAATGGATCGCGCTTAAACAGCTCCTCAGCTTGCTCAACGCTTACGGGGATGCCGTCCACCTTGAAGTTTTTCCCTTCAGTGAGTCGATATTTTTCGCCTGTGAGAACCTCTCTCATAATTTTCACCGATAAAATCGCAATATCGCATCCGATCCATTTTCTCTCTAATTCTTGAGCTGCATAAATAGTTGTTCCGCAGCCACAAAACGGGTCAAAAACAACATCGCCTTTATTTGTAGACGCGCTAATAATTCTTCTCAGCAAAGCGACGGGTTTCTGAGTCGGATAGCCGAGCCTCTCCTTGCCATGCGCCGATATTGGCGAGATATCATCAATAATATCCTGTATTTGGACTCCTTCCATATCCTCCAAATATCGTTTGAATCCGGGCACTCCGCCATCTTTCGCTGGCCAATAAATCCGGCCAGTTGAATCCAGATAATCGAGAGCCGCTAGCACGGTTTTTGGGACATGCTCGCCACCAGGGAACTTGCGCGGCGGCGCCCAATGCCGTCCTTTATCCGTTGGATTAATGCCGCGCCAAGCCTCTCCCGACTCGCCTTGACGCGTCCCAGCGCCCGTTAAGTCGCCGATACGATACCGTTTTCCAGAATCGTCTTTATGGCGATAAAATGCTTCCGTGTAATCGTCGTCGTATGCTTGGTAGACTTTATTCCATGTATATTTGTCGCCATAACTATAGAACAGAATTACATCATGCACCGGCCCCCATCGTTTCGCAGAATTATGGGCGCTTGTCCTCTTCCAAATTATCTCATTTTGGAAGTTCTTGTGGCCAAAAATTCCATCCATCATTACTTTTATATAATGGCTTGCCGTTGGATCGCAGTGTAGATATATCGAGCCAGTTGGCCTCAAAATGCTTTTCATATAAAGCATACGCTGGACCATATAAATTAGATACGCAAGCAAGTGCGGTTGTGTATGGCGAAGCGCATTGATCCATAGACGCCAAAACTCAACGTAATAGTCAGCTATACCATGTTCTCTCATGAGAACGGGCATTGCTTTCGCCAACTCCTCTTTTTGGGGGTCCATATCCCATGTGTCGCAAAAAGCGTCGGCTTGATCCGGCACAGGCTTGCCGGTCATGTTTTTATAAATAAGGTTGTAGTTTTGCTTGGAGTTAAATGGGGGGTCGAGATAGATCAAATCAACGCAATGCTTAGGCATTCGCTGCATAATGGTAAGGTTGTCGCCATAGTATAGATGGTTCATGCTCCAACCATTATGGCGAGCATTGTTTCGAAACCGTTAACGTTCTTGCGGTCATTGTATTTGTAAGCGGATTCGGCGATATAGAGCGGCATATACGCGCGGCTGTAGTGGTGATGCTGTCCATACCAAGCGCGCTTCACAAGCGCCCAAAAGCCTTCGATCGTATTCGTGTGAACGCCGCCTTCGGCATAAGAGACTTGGTGATTGATGCGCGCCGAGCGCATTGAGGCGGCAATCCGGTTATAGCCCGCATATTCGTCTGTGATCAGGAGCGACGCCGCGGTGTCAACGAAGCGGTTGATGAAGCTTTCCAGTCCCTTCGCCGAAAGGTCGCCAGCTTCAGCAACACGCGCCACTACACGCCCATAGCGCTCCGCAACGCCGACAACCGGAACCTTTTTCGTTCCGCGACCGCGTTTGTTCGGCTTGTCGTCATTCCGGCGGTTACCCTTGCGCGGCTTGCCGCCGACGTAAGTTTCGTCCGCCTCAACAATGCCGTGCAACAAGGACGATTCCTCTTCGCTGCTAGCCATCGCGAGCCTGATTTTGTGCATCATCGCCCAAACAGTCGGCTGGCGCATCCCAAGGTCGCGCGCGATTTGACAAGAGCTAGCGCTCTTTTTTGCATTCAACATCAACGCAATAACGAGAAACCAATTGCGCAGCGGCATATGGGTTCCGTGAAACATTGTGCCAACGGTGACGGCAAAAGCACGGGTGCAATCGCGACACTGCCAGCGTTGGCCCTTGCGGTCCCCGCTCGCATGACGGCCAACCGCTTCGCTTTTGCAATATGGACAAACCGGACGCCCGCGCCAACGCGCCGCCTCAAGATGCTCAACCGCTTGTTCCTGCGTTTGGAACGATTGGAAAAGTTCGAGGATGTTCATGGCTTCGCCCTTTCGACGAAACCATCATAAACCTCTAGGGATAGGCGTCAAGTCCAAAACCGTATAACTCCGAAGATCTTTGATGCACAAAGGCCGACGCGCGCGCCAATTTGAATCGCATAGCCGCGAGCCGCCTCACGCGAAGCGGATTTGCTGAATTCGGCAAGCGGATGATTCCGAGGCATTGACAGGACCGAATGGAAGTCTTCACGAAGCGACGAGTCGGGATATTGATACGCCAGGTCACCTTGCAACAGCCTGTCATTAGACTTGATGCTGGCAATTACAGACGGTTGTGACATTTTAGCCACAACCTTCCGGAGCAGAATCACCAGCCACAGCGGCGAGCGGAAACAGCAATGGCCGGAACTCGACCTTGAGCGTCATCAGACTTGGAAGAGTAAGTATTTTGGCGGCGCCGATAAAAATCGACGCCGACTCCCATGCGTTGTCTCCATCATAGATCGGTTGTCGCGCGAGCCGTAGTAAGGCGCTCAGCGCTACAGGAGGAGCGTGCCTGATGAAGATCTTGCTGGTCGAGGATGAGAAGGAGATGGCGCGTCTCGTGGCGTCGCTCATCGCTCACTCTGGTTTCAAAATCGACGTGGTCACGACAATCGCCGACGCGTTCCATGCAATTCGCAAAGGAGCGTATGACTTGCTTCTCTTGGACAGAAGATTGCCCGATGGCGACGGGGCGTCCATCTTGAAGATGGCAAGGCACCTGCATCCCGGCATTCGAGTCATTATGCTGACGGCGTTGGATGCGTTGAGCGACAAAATATCCGGGCTGAACGCCGGGGCCGATGATTACTTGACCAAGCCTTTTCAGGGCGAAGAGCTCATTGCGCGTATCCGCGCCTGTTTCCGGCGGCCGGGCGGGGAAATCCGCCCGCCTATTGTTGTCGGCGCCCTGTCTTACGACCTGCAGACGGACGACGTATCGGTCGATGGCTCGATCATTCATTTGTCTCGTCGAGAATTGATGCTGTTAAGGACGCTCGTGCAAAGAGTGAGCAGAGTGACCTCACGAGATTCTTTGCTTGTCGAGATTTATGGAAGCGAAGACGACGTGCGTGATACGGCTCTTGAAACGATTGTTTCCCGACTTCGCCGGAGACTGTCCGAACTCGGCGCTCGCGTCGAAATTCATACCGTGCGCGGGAGAGGCTACTTGCTGGCGGAGAAGGGATTGTGAAATCGCTGCCTCTCGCGCCACGCGTTGTCGGATATCTTATCGTCGCTCAGTTGTTTGCTTTCTTCTGCGGTTGGACCATTTCGACCGCGCTATCGATGGCGGGAATCGGCGTTTTTCCCTCGTCATGGGACTCACTTGCGATTTCACGAGCGCAAAGACAGGCGATCGCGTCACTCGCCGCGGATGAGGACGGAGCTGTCCGCATTACGCCGACGCAAGAACTTCTATCCGAGATTCGTCGCGCCCCGCACATGCGGGTCGCCGTGTTCGACAAATTTAAGCAAGCGCTGCCTGGGTCAGATCCGGTGTTGGTTTCCATTCTGACTCCCGTCGTCGGGATCAGTCCAACTCATGTTCATTTTGCGCTTCCCGATGACGATAGTTTTGCGCCCGAAGGCTTCATGGCGCCGATGAGGACTCCATTCGGACAGCTGCATATCGCGGTGCATGGACAAAAATTTCAATGGAACGACCTGATTGACGCCTGGGCGTTCGATATCAAAGTTCTTGCCGCCTATTTTGCAACGGCCGCCGTGCTTTCGACCGCGACGGCGTGGTTTGCTGTGCGAAATGGGCTTTTGCCGTTGCGTCAGATTGCTCGCGAAGCGTCGCTCATCGATATGGACACTCTCGGAAATCGGCTGACTTTGGATGTCGTGCCAACTGAGGCGATGCCGCTCGTCGGAGCGATCAATCAAGCGCTCGAGAGACTTGATGTCGGAACGAGAAGACAACGACTTTTTACCGCAAATGCGGCCCATGAATTGCGCACCCCAGTTGCGGTGCTTGCGGCGCGCCTCGATGCGCCCCGCGAACCGAATTTTGAATTCCAACTGAGACGAGATGTTTGGCGCATTTCCCACATCGTCCACCAGCTGCTCGCGGAAGCGCGCGCGGAAGAGCAAACATTGCCTCTTGATGAGCTTGTGGATGTCGCTGCCTCGGTGCGGGCAATGGTTGACGACGCCGCATTGCTTGCAATTCGGGACGGCCGTGAAATCGAGTACCTGGGTCCCTCAGGCGCTGTCTTCGTTCGCGGCAACAAGGTTGCCATCGAGGCGGTTGTCGCGAACCTTATAGACAACGCTCTTCGTGCTGAGCCGCGGGGCGGCTCTGTGGCGATTAGAGTCAATGAGAATGCGACGATTGAGGTGATTGATCACGGCGCCGGCGTCGCCGAAGACGATCGGCGAGCGATTTTCGAGCCGTTCTGGCGCATGAGCGAAGGCGCATCCGGCGCGGGGCTTGGCTTAGCAATCGCCAAGGAGCTCGTGAGCAAGCTGAAAGGAAGGATATGGGTTGAAAATACGCCGGGCGGCGGCGCGACTTTCAAAATATCCCTTCCGCGTGCGGTTTTATGACAAGTCCGGCGGAGATTCGATAATTCTCTCCGGCGAGGCGCGTCAGCGCCCAGAGAAACGCGGCTCCCGCTTCTCGAGGAAAGCGGCGCGCCCCTCCATATAGTCATCGCTGTCGAAGCAGGCGCTCGCCAAAGCTTCGCACTGTTCGTGCGACGGTGCGCCCGGCATTCGTCCGGCGGCGCGGATCGCCGCTTTGGCGGCGCGCAAGGTCAAAGGCGCGCCGGCGGCGATCGTCTCGGCGAGCGCATGCACGCCGCCTTCGAAGCTCTCCGACGCAAACAGCCGGCTGACAAAGCCGCGTTCCTTAGCTTCGGCGGCCGTCAGGCGGCGCGCGGTGTAAAAGAGATCGAACGCCAGTTGCACGCCGACCGCGGCGACGACGTAAGACATCGCCGCAGGCGGATAGCCGACGCCGAGTTTCGTCGCCGGAATGGCGAAAACAGCCTGCGAATCGGCGATCCGCAGGTCGCAGGCCGCGGCAATTCCGAAACCGCCGCCCAGGCAAAACCCCGACACGGCGGCGATCGTGGGTTTAGAAAGATTCGAAATCGCGTCGAAGGCCTCGACATTGGCCTTCTCATAAGCGCGCCCGCCGTCGCTGGTCGCGCGGAGCGTCGAAAATTCGCTGATGTCGGCGCCGGCGCAAAACGACATGCCCGGCGCGCCGCTGATGACGAGCAGCCGCACTTCCTCGGCCGCGTCGATGTCGCGCATCAGCGGCGGCAACGCGCGCCACATCTCGAAGTCGAAGGCGTTGCGCTTGGCCGGATTTTCGATGTTGAGCCGCGCGACGCCGAAATTCAGCGTGACGCGCAGTTTGGGTGTCGGAGATTGGATCGCCATCATTCCTCGTGAGCGCGTCTTCGAACGTCGCCGGATCGCCTGTTCCTGCAATGCGCGACGGAATGTCGCGCCGCGCCGCGGCTTCCGCGACCTCATGCCACAACATTCGGCGCAGGCGACCGAGTTAAGGTCGACATCGCCTCTCAGGGAACCTCCCCGCATAATTCGGAGCTGCAATCGCGATGGGAACAGATAAATTCGCGTCGCCCGGTGCCTTACGGTTGACTTTAGCCTTTGCGGTGTTTCTCCACCATACGACAAGTTTCAACCTTGGCATGTCCGCCGTGCTGATCTTTTTCGTGCTGAGCGGCTACTGGGTCGCGGCGATGTGGAAGAGGACCTATTCCAAGACGACGTCGGCCTATTTCACCTACCTCGTTTCGCGCGTCTGGCGAATCGCGCCGGTTTTCGCTCTGTGCTCGGCAATCACCTGGGCGCTTCTGTTCTGGCGCGGCGATGCGCCGATGGCCTTTGGCGGGCTGATGCATCAGCTCTTCTCCAACATCATGATCCTTGGCTACAACTCGCTGCCGTTCCAGGCCAATATTCCCGGCTGGTCGCTGGATATGGAATTGCAGTTCTATCTAATCGCGCCGGCGATCATCTTTCTCATTTCGAAAAACATCCAGCTCTTGTTGATTTGCCTTGTCATTTCGGCCGCCGCGCCACTGCTCGGCGGCTCCGCCACTGTCGCGCCTTTCCTCTTGTTTTTTGGCGTCGGCGTCGCTGCCGCGAGCCATGAGTTGAAGCCGAGCCGCGCCTTCGCCTATCGCGCGCTTTATGCATCGCTCGCAGTGCTCGTCTTCTGCGCCGCGCTGCTCGCCAAAGAGCTTTATTTCGGCTCGGCGCAAGGCGCAATGGCGCTCGCCTTCAGTAGCAAGACCAATCTGCTAATTGCCGCGACGATGACGCCCTGGGCGCTTTACACCACGCAGCAGTCGAGCGGCGCCAAGGACCGCATGTTCGGCGAATTGTCCTACATCTTCTACCTGCTGCACTGGTCGGTGATCGGCGCTTTGAAGACCGGCGAAGGCTCCTATCTCGATCGCGTGCTGCTCTGCTCCGAGGCGCTCGTCATCATCTTTGTCGCCTCCTATCTGATCTGGCGTTTGTTCGATCGGCCGATCAACAAATTGCGGGCCTCCTGGGTCTCCGGGCGGATTCTTGACGCGCCAGTCGGGTTCGGTTCGGCGGGAGTTGCCGGCGCCGCGCCGGCGATGGCTTAGGCCGCGCGCTACGGGCGGGAGCCTTCCTCGGCCCCTGCCTGATCCGACCTCGCGAACGCCACGTCCAAAAATTTGCTTGAGTCCAGTCGGCGGGCTATGGGTGCGCCATGTTCCCCGGGGCGCAGCGATTGGCGTTTGTTCTGGCTGTCACCGGCGGGCTGACGCTTCTTAGCCTCAAACGCTCGGATGAGCCGACGCTCAGTTGCGCGACGGTCGACGGCGGCGGCGCCGAGTACAAGATCCTCGTCGTCGGTGAATCTTGGGCCTCGGACGGCAAGATTCTGCCCGAACTGCCGCGCGCCGTGTCGGAGAGACTTCACGGTCGCGGCGTCAAGGCCTGCAGCATTGGTTTCGCGGGTCGAAACTCGCGCTTGCTGTATACGGAACTGCGCGAGAAGTTTCCGAGAGAAAAACTCTACCGCCTTTTTGACGACAGAAAGCCTGACAAGGTCGTTCTCATGAACGGCGTCAACGATGAAATTCAACACGTCGGCGCTTCGGCCTATGTCGAATATACGAAAAAGCTCGTCGAGTATTTTTCCGACGTCGACGACGTTCAAATCATCGCCATTCCCCGCGTCAATGAACGCAGCTTCAAGCCGCCCAATCTCTACAGCGCCGTCAAGCGATCCATATTGAGCTGCTTTTATGATCAGTGTCAGAAGCAGGTAAACGACCTTTATCGGGTCGCCCTTTGGCGCGACCACCCTGAACTCAATATTATTGAATATGACGAATTCATCGATCGCTACGAGGGAAACGAGCGGCGCTACACCGCCGATGGCGTGCATCTGACCGACGAATATTTCCACAGGTATGGAAAATTTATCGGCGGCGCGCTTTCGCTTGGAAAGGACGCCGGGAAATAGCGCTTGCGAGCGCCGCGCCCTGCTATAAGCCCGCCATGGACCTCCTCTCTCGCCTGCTTCACCGCGACGGGCTGATGCTGATCATCGACAAGCCGGCCGGCGTCGCCGTCCATCGCGGCCCGAAGGGCGGCCCGAGCCTTGAAGACGCCTTCGACCAGCTGCGCTTCGGCCTCCCCCGTCCGCCGGCGCTGGCGCACCGTCTCGACAAGGACACCTCCGGCTGTCTCGTGCTCGGGCGTCACCGCAAGGCGCTGGAGCGGCTAGGCCGCCTGTTCAAGTCGGGCCGCGTCGGCAAGACCTATTGGGCGGTGGTCGAGGGTGCGCCTTCGGGCGAGCAAGGCGAAATCGACCTTGCGCTCGGGCGGCTCGACGCCGCGCGCGGCTGGTGGATGCGACCGGACCCGCTCGGCTTGCCGGCGCGCACCTCATGGCGTCTGCTCGGCAGAAGCGCCGACGACGCGCTCGCCTTTATTGAATTTACGCCGCATACGGGGCGCACGCATCAAATCAGGGTGCATGCGCAGGCGAAGGGCTGGCCCATTCTCGGCGATCCGATCTATGGCTCAGGCCGCCGCGAGGACGCGCCGCCGCTACATCTTCATGCGCGCGCGGTGAGCGTGCCGATGCAGGACGGCAAGGCGCCCGTCGAAGCCGTCGCGCCGCCGCCGCCGCATATGTCAGAGGCCCTCGCCGCCTGCGGCTGGCGCGGCGCGGCGCAGCCGTAACGCGGCGATTGCAAATCGGCGCCGAAACGCCCAACATATCGAGGGAATTTGGAGCGACATATGGCGGCCGCCACTCCTTCGCCGATGGCATCCTCCTGCCGGAGCGGTAGCGCTTTCGCGCTGGACCGGGGGCTGCTCTACGATCTCGCCGATATTGCGCTCACGGCCGCGCAGCAAAACGGCGCCAACTACGCCGACCTGAGAATCGGCGAAACGCGTCGCGAATACGCCTTCGCCAAGGACGACCGTTTGGAGAATTTCGACGAGCGCGAATCGCAAGGATTCGGCCTGCGCGTCCTGCTAGACGGCTGCTGGGGATTTTACGGCGCGCGCCGGCTCGACCCGCACAGTCTGCGCGATGGAGTCGAGCGCGCGCTGGAGAACGCCCGCGCAGTGAAGCCGATACAATTGCAGCCGATCGAACTCGAGCGGCTTCCCGTGCATGAAGCCGAATGGATCATGCCAATGGGCGTGGACCCATTCGACGTGCCGGCCAGCAAGAAAGCCGATCTGCTCCTGTCGATCATCGCCAGCGCGCGCGACCATGGCGCGGATTTTTGTACGGCGTCGCTCTCGGCGGTCTGCGAAGAGCGATTCTTCGCTAACAGCCTCGGCAGCAGGATTCATCAAACGCGCACCCGCGTCGCGCCGAGCTTTCAAGCAGCCGCGGTTGATCGCGCCAAGGGCCGTTTCGCGACGCGCGACTGCCTGACGCCGGCGCGCGGCGCCGGGTGGGAGTATGTCGTCGGCGCCGGCCTGATCGAGGAAGCCGCGCGGGCGGGCGCGGAGGCGCGCGCGAAACTCGACGCCAAAACGGTCACCGGCGGCGATTACGACATCGTGATCGACCCGACGAATCTATGGCTCACGATCCATGAGACGGTCGGCCATTCGACCGAACTCGACCGCGTGCTCGGCTGGGAGGCGAATTTCGCCGGAACCAGCTTCGTCAAACCCCATATGCTCGACGAATTGCGGTTCGGCTCGGAGCTGATGACGATCGTCGCCGACCGCGCCCAGCCCGGCGCGCTCGCGACGATCGGCTATGACGACGATGGAGCCGCGGCGAAGGCGGCGGAGTTCGCCATCGTCGAGCGCGGCGTGTTCAAGAATTTCCAGATGGCGCTCGGACAGGCGCATTTCATCGGCCTGTCGCATTCGAACGGCTGCGCCTATGCGGACAGTCCGACAGCATTCCCGATTCAGCGCATGCCGAATATTTCGCTTAAGCCGAATCCTCAAAAATGCTCGTTTAACGATCTCATCAGCGACGTGAAGAATGGAATCTATGTCGTCGGCGCCGGCAGCTGGAGCATCGATCAGCAGCGCGACAATTTCCAGTTCGGCGGGCAGCTCTTCTATGAGATCAAGAACGGCAGGCTCGGCGATCTGTTGCGCGACGGCGCCTATCAGGGCCGCACCACGCAGTTTTGGAATTCTCTCGCAGGCCTATGCGACGCGAGCGCCTATCATCTCGACGGCACCTTCACCTGCGGCAAGGCCGAGCCGGTGCAACTGGCGCCGGTCTCGCACGGCAGCCCGCCGGCGCTGTTTCGCAACGTGCGCGTGCTGAACACGAGCGACGACGCATAGCGCATGTTTCTTTCCTCTGACGACGCCAGAGCGATCGCCGACAAGGTTCTCGCATATTCCAAGGCCGACGCCTGCGCCCTGCAGATTCAGGGCGGCTTGGACCAGAGCCTGCGCTTCGCGCGCGGTGGCGCGACGACCAATCTCGCGAGCGCGGAAGCCAATCTCCACATTTCGTCACACATCGGAGGGCGAATCGGCGCCTGCAGCATCTCGCGCTTCGACGACGACGCCCTGGCCGCCGGGGTCGCGCGCTCGGAAGAGATCGCGCGCATGTTGCCCGTCGATCCAGATTATGTCGCGCCGCTCGGTCCGCAAAATTACGGCTTCTCCAACCGCTACGATGAGGCGACGGCGACGTTGCGCCTCGGCGCGCTCGCCGACGCGGCGGCGGCGGTCATGGGGGAAGGCGCGCGGATCGGCGTCGACACGTTCGGCTGTGCGACGACCGCCAGGCGGTTCAACGCCTTCGCGACGAGCGCCGGCCTCTTCGCCTATGAGCGGCGCAGCGAAATCGATCTTTCCGCCACAGCGCGCAACCGCGCTGACTCCTGGTCGGGCTGGGCCGGCGGGCATCAGTTTTTCGCCGATCGTCTCAACGCCGACGCCATAGCCCGCGTCGCCTGCGCCAAAGGCGCGCATGACGCGACGCCCGTCGATCTCGAACCCGGCGCCTATACGGTGGTTCTCGAACCGGACGCGACGGCCGAACTGGCGTTTTGGCTCGTTAGGGCGATGGAGGCGCGCGCCGCCGACGAGGGCAGAAGTTTTTTCGCCCGTCCCGGCGGCGGAGCGCGCATCGGCGAAAAGCTCTTCGACAAAAAGCTGACGATCCGCGTCGATCCCGCCGATCTCTTGGCGCCCGAAGCCGCCTTCGGCTTCGAAGGACTGCCGCATCGCGCCCGCGCCTTCGTCGACAACGGCGTCGCGACGACGCTTTACCGTTCCCGCGCCTGGGCGCAAAGAACGGGAACCGAGCCAATCCCCTTTGCGCGCAACTTCGCGATGTCGGGCGGCGACGTTTCGATCGATGACATGGTCCGCTCGGTGCGCCGCGGCGTTTTGGTCACGCGGCTTTGGTACACCAACATCGTCGAACCGAAGAGCCTGTTGCTCACCGGCCTCACGCGCGACGGCAATTTTCTCATCGAGAACGGGCGCATCGTCGCGCCGATGCGCAACATGCGCTTCAATCAGCGGCTCGGCGACCTCTTCGCCAATATCAAGGCGCTCGGTCCGTCGCGTCGGACCTGGCGCGCGGCGGGCGAAGGCGGCGCGCCGGCCGCGCCGGCGATGCTTGTCGAAGGCTTTAACTTCTCGTCGAAATCGAGCGGCATTTAACCAGGCGATCAGCGTCTGGAGGTTGAGATGGAAACAAAGGTCGACGAAATCGCCGAGCGCATCTACCGCTTTTCGACATTCGCGCCGGAGATCGCTGCGCCGGCCGGATTTACCTTCAATCAGTTCCTCATCGACGCCGACGAGCCGTTCCTCTTTCATTGTGGGCCGCGCTCATTGTTTCCGCTCGTATCGAAGGCGTTGGGCTCGGTCATGCCGGTCGAACGGCTGCGCTGGATTTCTTTCGGCCATGTCGAGGCCGACGAATGCGGCGCAATGAATCTATGGCTCGCAGCCGCGCCGCGGGCACAAGTGGTTCACGGCCAGATCGCCTGCATGGTGTCGCTCAATGATCTTGCCGACCGGCCGCCGCGCGCGCTTGCCGACGGCGAGACCATGGACATCGGCGGAAGGCGCGTGCGCTACATCGATACGCCGCATGTGCCGCATGCGTGGGAGTCGGGCCTGATCTATGAGGAGACGACCCGCACGCTCTTTTGCGGCGATCTCTTTACGCAGATCGGCCAAGGTCCCGCGCTCGTCAGAGAAAGCGTGCTCGACGCCGCAATCACGGCGGAGAACGCCTTTCAGGCGACGTCGCTGACGCCGGCGACCGGTTCGACGCTTCGCATGCTGGCGACGCTTGAGCCATGCCGCCTCGCGGCGATGCATGGTTCGAGTTATGAGGGCGATTGCGCCGGGCAGCTTTCACTGCTCGCGGACTATTATGAATCGGCGCTTGCGGCGAAATCACAGAAAGCGTGAAACGACACATAAATTATAGTCATCGGTGTTGTTCGAGACAGCATTCTTTAGAATCCTATGACGCGATCCCGTTGCATCTCTCCCAAGAAATGGGCCGATTGGCTGACGTTCCATTGCTCTATGATTTGGCAGCGAGAGGCTGGTTGACATATAGGGCCAACGGCCTCTATCATAGGTCCAATGGACCTAAGATAGAGGATTTCAATAATGGCAAGAGATGCGCTTCCAGGAATTGTGAGGACACCTGCCGAGCTTCGAAGAGCAAGGCACGCGTTGCGCCTTAGTGCGGGAGGCTTGGCGAAAATGGTGCGCGTAGAAGATGGACGCACTGTGAGACGTTGGGAGGCCGGTGAGCGCGAGATTCCGGGGCCAGTAAGCGTACTGATGGAAACCGCAATGGATTTTCTAGGCCAATTGGAAGGTATCGAACAGCAACTCGAAATGTTGCGGTCGGGCAAAATGCGATCTGGCTCGATGAGTTGGGGTGGAAAGAGAATTGATACCACTGAAACTGATGTCGCGCGCCTCTCGCAAGCAAAGAGTTCCCTCGAATCGGCACTCGCGATTTTGACGCGACAGCCCTCCAGAGAAGTAAATTGGTACACTCTGAAGAGAGCTACACCGCAGCGTGAAGTTGGTGTCAAAGACGAATGGTTCGTTCCAACCGAAATTAACCCGGAAGCGGCGCTTGCCTATTTTGAGAAGTACGAGGGATTCGGCGAAGGGTTAGAAATTCATGATGACAGCGACGGTCCGGCCGAATTTTTTTTGGAAAGAAGAGAGGTTCTGCGAACCCAAATTGGGATGCAGCAGAAACTTCGCGCGGGAACATTGATCGAAACAATTCCTGTGCGGCGCATTTAAAGGACATAGGCACCGCAGTATCGTTGCAGCCGCTGAGGCGAACCATCGGACCTAACGACGGATAATTTCGACTTATCCCCACCTTCAAAACTTCCGTTACACTGCCACCGCCTCGCCAACTGCAGGGGCACCGTCACGGATCGGCGGCGCTGGCGGGGACGGTTAAGCGCAAGGCGGCGATCCTCGACCTTGCGTCGGGTCTCGCGCCGCTGGCCGGGCCGCCGCCAGATGCGTGGCGGGCGCGTGATGGAAACATCGCGCGCGAAAAGGCTGGGCCGGAGAAGTCAGGGCCGCACGCTGGGAACGACTACCGAAAAGGGAAACGTCCCGCGGCACAAGGCGGCGCATATGAGGCCCTTGCGACGCGCCCATGTCGCCAAAAGCGATGTGGGAAAGAAGCGGCGCCGTCTGGCGCCGTGTCCGGGAGAACGGCGTCCGCCATCCGGGGACGTAGCGGCTCACGGAAAAGGTGCGTCGTGGAGAAAGACCGTGTCTGGGACGCTTCATCAGCCCCGACCCGCATTTTGCACTCACGCACTCGGCCGAGTAACGGGGCCGAGGCGTCCCGGACCGCCCTTTCCAACCCGCGCCGAATGGCGGCGGGAGAATTGACGCTGCGTTGATCGCACCTTCGATCGGCATCGCAGTCCTCGTGCTTCGAGACAGCGGCTTCGCCGCTTCCTCAGCATGAGGACTGCTTGTTGTCGCCATAAAGGATGAAGCGCGAACCTAAGGCCCCTCACCCTGAGGAGGCTCCGCAGGAGCCGTCTCGAAGGGCGAGGGGCAGATGGCGTGAGCGCCGCCCGACGAATTGCGATATCGCGCTTCGAGACTTTCACCCGTGCATCGACGATATGTCGAACCTGCGGTAAGACGTTCCGATAAACCTCAGGAAAAACATGCGCAGATTCTTCGTCGCTCTCGCCGCCGGTCTTGCCGGTCTCATCCTTGCCGCCCAACCGGCGCAGGCGGAAACACTGCGCATCGCGCTGCAGAAGACCGGCACGCTCGGCTGGGAGCTTGCCGTCATAAAGGCGTTCGGCCTCGACAAGGAGGCGAAGATCGAGATTGACGCGACCGAACTCGCGTCGACCGACGCCGGCAAGATCGCCCTTCAGGGGGGCGGCGCCGACATTATCGTTTCCGATTGGCTATGGGTGGCGCGCCAGCGCGCGCAAGGCCAGAAGCTGACCTTCTACCCGCATTCTTCGGCGATCGGCGCGGTGATGACGAAGGACCCTGCGATCAAGAGCGTCAAGGACCTCGCCGGAAAGAAGCTCGGCGTCGCCGGCGGCCCGCTGGATAAAAGCTGGCTCATGCTCAAGGCCTATGCGCTCAAAGATGGCGTCGATCTCGACAAGTCCGCCACAGTGCTTTACGGCGCGCCGCCGCTCATCGCCGAAAAGGCGCTGCAAGGCGAGATCGACGCCGCGCTCGAATTCTGGAATTTCGCCGCCGATCTCGAAGCCCAAGGCTTCGCACGCGCCATCGAACTCGCCGATATCGAGAAGGCGCTCGGCGCCAAGGGCGACGTCGCCGTCACCGGCTATGTCTTCGACGAAGGCTTCGCCGCGAAGAACAAGGACGCGCTGGCGCGGTTCTTCGCCGCGACCCGCAAGGCCAAAGAGCTGATCGCGACATCGGACAAGGCCTGGGGCGCGGTCATCGCGCAGCGACTGGGCGGCAAGGACGCCAAGACGATCGACATCTATCGCAAGCGCTACGTCGCCGGCGCGCCAAGACGTTCGATCGCCGAGGAAGAAGCCGACGCCCGCACGCTCTATGGCGCGCTTGCCGCGCTCGGCGGCGAAAAGCTCGTCGGCCCCGGCAAGACGCTCGATCCCGGCACCTTCTATAGGGGCGTCGAGGGCAAGCGGCGTTGATCCGCTTCGCCTCGCTTGCCGCTCTGCTCTTGCTTTGGCAGATCGGCGCGTCTCTGTCCGATCCGCATCGCCTTCCTGGTCCCGTCGCCGTCTTCGAGAAAATCTACGAGGAAGCGGTCTCCGGCGCGCTGTTCTCCAATCTCGCGATCACCCTCGCGCGCGTCGCCGCCGCCTTCGCGCTCGCCATGAGTTTCGGCGCGGCGATCGGCTACGCCATGGGCCGCAACAGGCTCGCGGACCGGCTTCTCGATCCCTGGGTCGTCACGTTGCTCAATCTTCCGGCGCTGGTCGTCATCGTGCTCGCCTATGTCTGGGCGGGACTGACCGAAGTCGCCGCGATCGGCGCCGTTGCGCTCAACAAGCTGCCGAACGCGATCGTCGTCGTGCGCGAGGGCGCGCGCGCGCTCGACCCGCATCTCGAAGACATGGCGGAGGTCTTCCGCTTCTCGCCCGCCGCGCGTTTCAAAGACCTCGTCCTGCCTCAGCTCGCGCCCTATCTTGCGGCGGCGACGCGCTCGGGCCTCTCGCTCGTCTGGAAGATCGTTCTCGTCGTCGAACTGCTCGGGCGTTCTAACGGCGTCGGCTTCGAGATCAACATGGCTTTTCAGCTCTTCGACATGAAGCTCCTGCTCGCCTACGCGCTTCCCTTCGTCGCGCTGATGCTCGGCGTCGAAACCTTTCTGGTGCAGCCTCTTGAACGACACGTCTCACGCTGGCGGCGCGGCGTCTCTCGACGTCTCGATCGCGTCTAAGGATTATCATTCCGCAAGCGGCTGGCCGCTTCGCGCGCTGGAAGATTTGCGGCTGACGTTGCCTGCGGGAAAGGCCGGCGCGGTCGTCGGCCCTTCCGGATGCGGCAAGACCACGCTGCTGCGGCTGATCGCCGGGCTCGACAAGGATTATGTCGGCAGGATTGCGCTTCCCGAACACGGCCGGCTCGGCATGGTCTTTCAGGAGCCGCGGCTGCTGCCCTGGCGCAGCGTCATCGACAATATCCGCATCGCCGCGCCGCATGCGCGCGAAGAAGACATCGCCGCGCTCCTCGACGAACTCGGGCTCGCCGCGCATGGGTCGCATTTCCCGCGCGAACTTTCGCTTGGACTCGCCCGGCGCGTCGCCCTTGCCCGCGCGCTGGCCGTCAAACCGGATCTGCTGCTGCTCGACGAACCGCTCGTGTCGCTGGACGCGGCGCTCGCCGAAGCTCTGCGCGAGATGATCGCCAGGCTCATCGACGAGCGGCGTATTACGACGCTCATCGTAACTCACGATCTCGGCGAAGCGATCGCGCTTGGAGACAGGATATTCCTTTTGTCGCCGCGCCCGGCGCGCGTCGTCGCGACGATCGATGTGCCGACGCCGCGCGGACAATTGGGCAAGGAGGCGGCGGAAAAGATCGAGGCGCAGGCGCGGGCCGTTTACCAGGGCGAGAATTCTCACCAGGGCAAGTCTTCGCCGCGATAGTCGAGATAGCGTCCCGTATCGACCAGCGTCAGCGATTCGGCGACGCGAATGACGCCCGCCACGCTGTCGCATACATCGAGCTCCGCGTTCGGCCCGCCCATGTCGGTGCGCACCCGGCCCGGACTCAGGGCGACGACGATAACGCCTTCCGCCTTGAGATCGTCAGCGAGACATTGCGCGATCTTGTTCAACCCTGCTTTTGAGACGCGGTAGGCGACATTGGAGGCGCCGCCGATCGACATCGAGCCTAATCTGCTGGTCATCAACACGACGCGGGGATGGGCGCCGCGCTTCACCAGCGGCAGGAAGGCCTGAACAACCCGCAGCGGACCGAGCGTATTGATTGAGAGAAGATCGAGCGCGCCTTCGAAATCCATGTCGGTAGAAGATTGGCGCTGGGGCCCATAGGCGCCGGCGTTGGCGACGAGAACGTCGATCGGATCGGAAACCTGCGCGGCGGCGACGCGTATGGCCGCCTCGTCGCGAACGTCGAAGTGCAAGGGCGTCGCCTGCGGCGCGGCCGATTTGAGAGCGGCAAGACCCGCCGCGCTGCGCACGCTCGCGGTCACGCGCGCGCCTCGCGCCGCAAGCTGACGCGCGGTTTCCAATCCAATGCCGCGGCTCGCGCCCGCGATGAGCCAGTGAGGCATGCGTCTCTCACGGATTTGGTTTTCGAACTTCATGCCGGTTCTGAATATAGCGCCGCACCGTCGGCGGGCAGGCTTGTCCGCGGCCGTGCGGCGGTGCAGTATTCTCCCGTTCAAGGGGGCCAATCATGAACGACATGACAGTTAAGGCGGCGCATGGCGCCGCGGAGTCGAGCGATATTGTTTTCACCGGCCGCGACGATGAATTTCGCGACCTCCTATACAAGGGCGCGCCCCTCGAAATCGTCACCTTCGGCTTCTATCGTTTTTGGCTCGCGACCAAAATCCGCCAGCATCTCTGGTCGCATACAATTCTCGACGGCGACGCCTTCGCCTATCTCGGCACGGCGCGCGAATTGCTCATCGGCTTCCTTTTCGCCATCGCGATCCTGGCGCCGATCTATCTGGCATCCTTCCTGCTCGGCGTCGAAGCCGAACGCTCACGATCTTTCGCATCATCGCTCGTCGGCGTGTTCTTTGTGGCGTTCTGGCAATTCGCCACCTATCGCGCGCGGCGCTATCGCCTGCATCGCACGGCTTGGCGAGGACTGCGTTTCCACATGGACGGCTCCGGCGTTTCTTATGCGCTGCGCGCCATGGGCTGGGGCTTGCTCACGATCGTCACGCTCGGACTGGCGCTGCCGTGGATGCACGCGGCATTAGAACGCTATAAAATGCGCCACACCTATTATGGCGATCTTCGCGGCGATTTCGCCGCGACCGGCAGCGAATTATTCAAACAGGGCTGGCTGCTTTGGATCGGGGCTGCGCTCTCGGCCGCCGCTTTTTTCGCTGGGCCCATTCTCTATGAATTGACGAAGCAAGGCGCTTGGCTTCTGTTGCTGCTGCTAGTGTCTGCCGCCATCTTCATTGAATTTTATGCGCGGTTTAAGGCCCTGCAGTGGAAGTGGTGGCTGGAAGGCGTGCGCATCGGCGACGTGCGGGCGGCCTCGACCCTGGAGCGTCACACCTTGACCGGAAATTATTGGACCTTCGTCGGCCTTTTCTTCGCTTCGCTGCTGGCCGCCGGGATCGGCGTGGCGCTCGCCGTCGCCTTCCTGCCGAAAATCCTCGCCGTCGTCTTGGCTGTATTTTTCTATCTTGCGTTTATCGTGCATTATTCGATTCTGTGGCGAACCTACTTCGTCCAGAGGGTGTGGCGGATCGTCGTCAATTCGCTGACGATTCATAATCTACACACAGCGCAAGAAGTCGCGATGCGGCTCGACGCGTCGTCGCCCACCGCGCTCGGCGAAGGCTTCGCCGATAGTCTTGACGTCGCCGGGTTCTGACTGCGTGAACGAGAATTTCGAGGCGATCTATTTCGACGGTGTCGTCAGCAAGAAGCGCCGCGTCTCGCTCGCTTTCGGGCCCACGCTGGAAATTTTCGAGGACGGCACGATTCTCTCCGCGTGGTCCTATGCCGACGTTCGGCGCATTCCGGCACCGCCCGACGTGATGCGGCTGCGGGCGATTGGCGCTGCGCAATTGGCGCATCTCGACGTCCGCGATGGCGACACTAAGCACGAGGTCGAACGCCATTGCCCGAGGCTTGCGGACGATTCTCTGCACGCCGACGCCTCGACGCTCAAAATTGTCGCCTGGTCGCTCGCCGCCACCGCTTCAATCGTCGGCCTCATCTGGTTCGGCGTTCCCTTCGCCGCAGATCGACTGGCGCCGATCGTGCCGGTCTCGTGGGAAAAGCGTTTCGGCGAAGTGGTGGAACGCCAGTTGCGCGGAATGTTCGACGGCAAGCGCTGCGCTTCGCCAAGCGGCGTAGCCGCGCTCGCGAAGCTCTCCAACCGCTTGCAGGACGCGTCCAGCCTTCGGCTGCCGGCGACGATCGAGGCGATCTCCTCGAAAACGCCGAACGCTTTCGCGCTGCCGGGGGGAAAGGTTTTTATCCTGTCGGGATTATTGGAGAAGGCGCAGTCTCAAGATGAGGTGCTCGGGATACTCGCCCATGAGCTCGGCCATCTGCAAAACCGCGACCATCTGCGCCGCCTCATCGCTAATGGCGGAATCGCCTATCTCTTCGGCCTGCTCTTTGGCGACGTGACGGGCGGCGGCGCCGTCGTCTTCGTCGGCAAAGAGCTGCTCACCGCGGCGAATTCGCGGGAGGCCGAGGCGCAGGCCGACGCCTTCGCCGCGCAAACGCTCGCCGGCCTCGGGCGTCCGGCGAAACCGATGGGGGAATTGCTGCTAAGGGTGACTGGCAAGGAAACTGACGGTTTCCTCACCATCCTCCAAGATCACCCTTTGAGCGAAGACAGGTTAGCCAAACTCTCGGCCGCGGACAAAGCCACGGCCGACCCCGTGCTCACCGACGAGGAGTGGAAGGCGTTGCGGACGATCTGCGATTAGCGCCGTCTACATCGCTGCCGGCGCATGCGCCGACTCGATGCGCGCGACGCCGTCGCGCACGGCCGCCTGCACCTTCTCGAAGGCGCGCACCTCGATCTGGCGCACGCGCTCGCGTGAAACCCCGAATTCCTCGGACAGGGCCTCGAGCGTGAGCGGATCGTCGGAAAGACGCCGCGCTTCGAAAATGCGGCGCTCGCGCGGGTTGAGCACGTCGAGCGCGCCGCGCAGCGCTTTGAGGCGATTATCGCTCTCTTCCTGGGCGACCAGCAGATGTTCCTGATCGACGCTGTCGTCGACGAGCCAATCCTGCCATTCGCCTTCGCCTTCCTCGCGCAGCGGCGTATTCAACGAAGCGTCGCCGGCCATGCGGCGGTTCATGTCGATGACGTCCTGCTTGGACACACCAAGTCGATGCGCGATCTTCTCGACGTTTTCGGGCCTGAGGTCGCCTTCCTCGAAGGCGGAGATGCGGCTCTTGGCCTTGCGAAGATTGAAGAAGAGCTTCTTCTGGCTCGCGGTCGTGCCCATTTTGACGAGCGACCATGAGCGCAGAATATATTCTTGAATCGAGGCGCGGATCCACCACATTGCATAGGTCGCGAGGCGGAAGCCGCGGTCGGGCTCGAAGCGCTTCACCGCTTGCATCAGGCCGACATTGCCTTCCGAGACGATCTCGCCGATCGGCAGGCCGTAGCCGCGATAGCCCATGGCGATTTTGGCCACGAGCCGCAGATGCGAGGTTATGAGCTCTTGCGCGGCCTTGGGATCCTCGTGCTCGCGCCAGCGCTTGGCAAGCATATATTCCTGCTGCGGCTCCAACATAGGAAACCGCCTGATTTCAGATAGATAGCGCGAAAGGCCGTCTTCCGAAACGATGGGCAAGGCATTCGCCATAAGTCCCTCCTGACGAACTCCCGAATGTGGCGAGTCCGCAAAGCGCGAGTCACGAAACGTCGACCGCGACAGGAAAACATTATAGGGCGCCGCCCATGGGCTGGAAAATGACGATTGCGTGAAGGGACGCTAAAGCGCGGATTAAGTTTCAGCAATGTGAATGGGGCGCCTCGGAAGAGCGCTCACGCCACTCTTGCGACCCGCAAAGGCAGGGAAATCGTTTCGAGCGTTGTTAAATCGAGTTTTCTAGAGGCATGGTCGATATCGAAACCGACGACATCGCCCGCTTCG
>Ga0194120_10003958_pt1 | contig 23432 bp, 23 predicted proteins | sample TA2MahCa65mmetaG_FD_148642 | JGI IMG/M metagenome (GOLD analysis project Ga0194120, IMG submission 148642) | Freshwater microbial communities from Lake Tanganyika, Tanzania - TA2015019 Mahale Deep Cast 65m | ecosystem: Environmental > Aquatic > Freshwater > Lake | place: Tanzania: Lake... | reverse complement strand
CGTGGCATAACACACCGCGCTTGACTCGACCGTCTCGTTGCTGCTCTTCTCACGCATGGTGGCGTATCCTTTCCCCTCGGCGGTAACCGAGGCGTTGGTTGAGTGTTCAACCGAAAGGGTACGCCGCCGTTATCCTATTTCCACACCTAAAGATGATACCTCCATAGCACATCACCAACGGGGAATAAATCAGACCTTCCCTAAAGATGATACCTCTAGTCCTCGCCGGCCTTGTCCTATAAGACAGAGCCAACCGGTGTGGCCAATACCAGCAAGGGGGTCTTGCAAGGCTCCATGAGTGGGCGGTACGAGGACTTGCGTCGGTTCATCTATGATTTGGAAACTGCGGAGGAGTTCTTGTTCATCGAAGACCTTGAGCTTGCCCAGTCCAGCGCGGCTCAAGGGCAGACGCTCACCTTCAATATCAAGATCGCTACTTATCTCCGGGCGGATACGCCGGGGCCTGTCGCGCAAGGGATGGGCAGATGACGATGGATGCGAGACAGAAATCGATGGCCGCCGTCGTGTTACTGCTGGCGTGGGCAGGCCTGGTGGTTTGGCAATGGGGCACGTGGACAGAGCCGCGTCGTGTTCCTTTGACCAATGTGACGGGTTCCGCTGATGCCACCCGCACTGCCGCGCGCAGAGGAAATCGTATGCATGTCAATCTGGAGCGGCTCACCTCAGCGCATGACCAGCAGCAGATGTCGTTTGCCACGCTTCGCAACATCTTTGCCTTGCCGAGTCAGGACGGGACGCTACCGAATCCAGCCGACATGGCTGCGGCTACGCAGCCGGACCTGACCTCCCAATCTCTGCTGCAACAGGCGGTGTCGGCCGAATTAGCGCAATACAAATATCTGGGTTTTGTCCGGATGGGGGAATTCCCTCTGCAACGAAAACCCATCGCCGTGCTCAGCAAGAATGAAGAGGTGGTCATCGGGAAAGTCGGAGACCGTGTCGAGGACCATATGGTGCTCACGGCGGTGACCCCCGAGAGCGTCACCATCCGGGATACCAGTTCCGGTCTCGATCAAACCCTGCCATTGTCCGAAGAGCAGCCTGCGCAACAGTGAGCGGTCTCCATGGGGATTCGTCCTGCATCGTTGAAGCAAGCCGAACGAGGGTTTTCGTACCTCATGCTGATGATTGCCATTGTGGTGATGGGCATTGTCATGTCGGTGGCGGCCCGGCAATGGAAGGTCATGGTTCAGCGGGAGTTGGAAGCGGACCTCTTGACCAAGGGCATCGAAATTCAAAATGCCCTGGCGTTCTATTCGGCCAGTATGAAAGCGGGGCGGGTCATGCCCGGGGAGGTGTATCCGCAGACACTGGCGGATCTGACCAGGCAGCCGAAGCCTTTTCTCAGAAAAGTCTACGGGGATCCGGTGGGACATGGGGAATGGGAGGTGGTGCGTGCGCCCACCGGCGGCATCATGGGTGTGCGCAGCAAAAGCAAGAGCAAGCCGATCCGGCAGCAGAACTTTCCGCTTGTGGTGCGTCATTTTCAAGGCAAGCCTACCTATTATGACTGGGTCTTTCAGCATCCGAGCCCGTCCGGGTCGGTGGTGAATCCGCTGGGGACACCACTTCAGCCAGGGCTCATGGGACAACCCACGGCGCCTGGAGCACCAGCCGCACCCACACCCCCAGCCTCAGGCACCCCTTTGCCGCCGGCGCCGCCTCCGATTGCCGCACCATAAGCACACGTCGCCTTGACCCTCTGGAGAGGGGCAGGGTATGCTTTGTCCCTCAAACCGTGTGTGGTGTGAACGGCGCGGATGTGAGAGGTCGATGGAAAAGTCTGTCGTAGAAACGGATCAGCAACAGTCTGAAGAGCCGGATTCGGCAGCCGTCTCGATACCCGAGTATGTGAAAGACCTCGTGGCCAAGGCTAAGCGGGCTTCGGGGAAACTGGCCTCCCTTTCAACGGCGGTGAAGAACCAGGCGCTGCTGGCCATGGCTGAAGCGCTGGAAGCCAAGACGGGCGAACTGCTGGAGGCCAATCAGCGCGATCTCGAGGCATTCGGCTCCTCACCGGCCAAGAAAGCCATGGCGGACCGGCTGCGTCTGACGGACAAGCGCATTGCGGAGATGGCCTCCGGCGTCCGTGAGGTCGCAAAGCTGCCCGACCCCATCGGCCAGACCCCGGCCATGTGGACCAGACCGAATGGCATGCAGGTGGGGCGAGTGCGCGTGCCCATCGGCGTAGTGGGCATCATCTATGAGTCCCGGCCCAACGTGACCGCGGATTCGGCGGCCCTCTGTCTCAAGTCGGGAAACGTCTGCGTCCTGCGCGGCGGCAGCGAGGCGATTCATTCCAATACGGCGATCGCGGGCGTACTCTCTGAAGCGGCGGAAAAGTCCGGTGTGCCGGCCGGCGCGATCACCTTTGTGGGCCGGCCTGACCGCGAGTTAGTGCCGGTGTTGTTGAAGCAGGACCGGTACATCGATTTGATCATTCCTCGCGGCGGCGAATCGCTGATGCAACTCATCGCGGAGCACTCGACCATCCCTGTCGTCAAGCACGATGCGGGTGTGTGTCACATCTACGTCGATGTCTCGGCCGATCCGGGCATGGCCGAAGCGATTTGCGTGAATGCCAAGGCGCAGCGGCCCTCGACCTGCAACGCGATGGAGACGCTGCTGATTCACCAATCGATCGCGCGGACCTTGCTGCCCAAGCTGGCGACGAGTCTTGCGGCGGCCCATGTTGAAATCCGCGGGTGCCCAAAGACTTGCCAATTGATTCCCGAAGCAAAACCCGCCGCCGAGCAGGATTACGGCAAAGAGTTCCTCGATCTCGTCTTGGCCGTCAAAGTCGTCAAGAATATGGATGAGGCGATGGAACACATTGCGCAATATGGGTCGCGCCACACGGAGGCCATCGTCACGTCGGACTACAGCCGTTCGACGCGGTTCCTCAAAGAAGTGGATGCCAGCGCCGTATTGGTCAATGCCTCCACCCGGCTCAACGACGGCTATCAGTTCGGCCTGGGCGCGGAAATCGGCATCAGCACGTCTCGAATCCACGCGCGCGGTCCGATGGGTCTCGAAGAGCTGACCTGTTTCAAGTTCATCGTTCTGGGGAGCGGCCAGCTCCGCGAGTAATGGCGTCCGATCCGGTCACGTTCGCCCTGCAGACTCCCGGCCATCTTTCCTTTCCATCCACGCACGCCTTCGCAAAGAATTTCCATCACGGCGGAGGACGTGTTGCCCTCGGCACAACGGGCCATCTCGTGTTCTATCAGCCTGACGGTCATCGGGTACTAGCCACCGACCCTGGCGGCCATCCGCTGCATGAGTGCGAGTGGCATTCCGATGCAGATGGGCGGGTGTCGCTCGCACGGGCGAGGATCCGCCTTGATTGGGGTCAATGGATTGGGCTGAAGCCGGGTGGACTCGTGAACAAAACCAGGCTGAATCTGACGACGCGGCCTGGGTGGCAGCGAATTACCTCGGACGACTTGCGGGCCATGGCGGCCCAGGCGATGCGAGTGCCGATCGAAGACGTGCGCTGGTTTTTCCACGATGACGATCTGACCATCGATGCGAGTGGCGTGGCGACGATTCGTCACCGGAAGGATGCATTGTATGTGTTGGACCAGGGCACCTTCGCGCAAGCCAGGTTCATGGCCTGCATGGGTGCGATGCACTGGGACCACATCGACTTTCTTCCGGTCGTCGAGCTGTTCAAATCTCTGTTGCCCGGTACTGGCTCCGCCGTCTTCGAACTGATCCGGGGGCTCTACGACGACCAATATCGAACTCAAGCGCTCCCGCACACCTTGCGCTACCGCGGGATCCCTCCCTATCCATCGGAAGCGGCGTTCCGGCTGTTCAGCCAATTTTTTACGCCGTCGGTATCGGGTGGAGGCGAGCCGCTCACCGTGTTCATGGATCAGTCTCGGGCTCATCGAGTGACGTGGCTTCCGGTAAGTGATCCGCCCATCCGATACTTTGACGCGCAACAGGGATTGTGTCTCACGGTACAGGGGAGGCAGATTCAAAAGGTGACGGTGACGGAAGATCCCGCCGGTCTCCCGTGTCTCTATTCGCCGCTGGGACAGCCGGCTCCGTTCGATCGGTCGTTACGGGTGAAGGACGGGCAGCTGATTCTGAGAGATCGAGACCACGAAACCATTTTCACGCTGGGACAGGGGATTGCCGAGGCCTCGGCTTTCAGTGCCTCAGCAATCGAGGGGTCTGTCGATTGGCGAACGCTTTTTGCCGGGGGTGTTCCACCGATTCGTCCGGCCGACGCCTTTGGCGCCGTGCTGTTGTATCCGGACAATGATGATGAAATCGGCGAGATCGCGGCCCAGCCGTTTGTCGCGGATTATCTCCAAGATGCAGCCGAAACGGACCGCGAGATTGCCGCTGTCCTGTCCCACGCCGAGCAAGTCTTGATCGACAATGGGGATGCGGTGCTCTCGACGTGCGTGTTGTTCGATCGTCCTCGGGACTATGTGGTTCGCAGCGTGCATGCCGCCTATGCACAGCGGCACGCGCAACAACTCTGGATGCAGTCTGCCGCAATCCGGCGGTGGGAGTGGCTGAAACGGATTCGGATCGTCCCGGCTTCGATGTGGGAAGAGACACGTTCGGGTTACCGACAGGTCGACCTTGCGTATCAATGGGTGAGTTATGATTCGTTCGGGTCGACGGAAGCGTTAACAGCCGAGGGATCTCGACTTGGGCAATGTGTTCGGTCTGGGGGACACGCATTCGTCATCGGCCCTGCCGAGATGCGAGACATGATGTCACGGAGCGGATGGCATCTGATGTGGGAAGAACCGGTCGACTCGCTGCCGACCTTTCGAATGCACAAAACGATTCTGCCTCAAGCCCGGCTTAAAGCAGGCCTCACGCTGTTCCATCTCAGACGGTCGTAGCCGGGGTGATCAGCTCACGTCTCGAGACTCAATCGGTGAGGCGAGCGGATGTGCTGATCCTGTGAAGAGCGAATGGAGATCGAGAAGATCGTTCAGTGTCGACACGGTGGAGTGACGAGTGGTTGGCTCGGTGCCTGGGCGTACGACCTGTGTTGTCAGGAAGCCGGCTGTGGCAGCGGCCTCCAACTCAGACTCGACGTCGGACAGGAACAGCACTTCTGCCGGTGTGAATCCCAGACGGTCTGCGATGTGTCGATACGACGCCGGTTCCAGTTTTGATCCCATGCCGGTGTCGAAGAAGTAGGAGAACAGAGAGGTAAGGTCTCCGTCTGTCGTATGTTCAAAAAGCAGCCGTTGCGCCTGCTCGGATCCGGACGAATAGATCGCCAAGTGTAAGTGTCCTTGTCGCCAGCGGCGGAGTGCTGGGACAACGTCGTCATACAGACGAGGGGCGAACACACCTCTTCGGTAGCCCTCTTCCCAGATCATACCCTGCAAGGCTTTGAGCCCCTGGTGTTTTCGGTCGCTGAGTATCCATTGGGTGAGGGTGCCGGCCACATCCTCATAGGCCAACTGCGTGCCGGATTCCTTCGCGATTGTCTCCTGGCACAACGCTGCCCACCGGCGAACGGTGTGGTCTTCCCGATGGGCATGCAGATAGGTGGCGAGGTGCTTCTGGGCATATGGGAACAGCACCTCGGTCACATAGGCCTTCGGGAGGATCGTTCCTTCGATGTCGAGGAGAATGCCGCGCAACGCCATCTCAACGGTATCGCTGTTCAACGCCGGAGTGGGTGTAGTGGGGAACCCAGCCTGCTTGATCGGTAAAAATTCGGATCGCGCAGACATGCGGATCCGGTCCAAGGTCGAACCAATGTTTGGTGTCGGCCGGCACGGTCAGGAGATCTCCGGCACTGCATTGAACCGCAAACACTTCTTCTTCAGGCGTGTCCTTGTGAAACCAAAAGAGACCGTCCCCTTCGACAAAGAACCGCACTTCGTCTTCACTATGGGTATGTTCCCGGAGAAACTTCTCCCGAATGGCTGGCAGATTAGGAGTTGCGGGTGTGACCCGGATCACATCGGCGGTGCGGTAGCCGTTTTGCTCCATGAACGGTTTGAGCCAGGAGTCGCTGGCCTGTAAGACCGCGGTATCGGATTCTCCGTTAAGCAAAGCGCCAACAGGTCGATGTTCGTATCGGATCCCGCGTGCGTGGAGGAAGCGACTGATCTCACCCGGGTTGGTCAGCTGGATGTCTCTGTCAGGCACCCGCAAGATAGCCATGAGTCCGCACCTCACGTTCGCATTGAAGGAGATATTCGAACACTTCTAGGTGACGCTTCGCGTCCGCCAGATTTGTTCCCCATACGTATAGACCGTGTCCTGCCAGCAGGAAGCCATAGCATGGGTCAGCCTGGGGAAGGCGAGGCTCGATATGCGAAGACAGCCAGGCCATATCTTGGGAGTTTGGAAAGACAGGCAGCCGGACTTCACAGTCATGCCGGTCGATACCTTCCAAGCCCTTGAGCAGTTCCCAACCGGAGAAGGCCAGGTAGCCTGTGGCCTCGGCTGAGCGCGACAGCAAGGCGCCGGCGATTGAATGGGTGTGGAGGACGGCCCCGATGTGTGTTCGGCGGTAGAGCATCAGATGGAGGGGAGTCTCCGCGGATGGCCGGAGCCGGTTTCCGTTCATCGGATGTCCTTCTCCGTCGATCGCGATGACGGAATCCGAACCAAGGTGGTCTTTGTCGATGCCCGAGGCAGTGATGGCACAGATGGCCGGCGCGGCATCTGGAGGCAGGCGGACGCTGTAGTTCGTACTCGTCGCCGGCGCCCAGCCTTTCCGAGCGGCCCATCGAGCGGTGTCGGCGACCTGATCAGCGTACAGTTTGAAGTTTTCGGGAATGCCCATGAGGTGTACAGCCTCAGCTCTGGTAACGATAACATCGTTATACAGCGGGAACCGGGCGGACGGCTACTGGCCGATTTGCCAGGGAGGAGATGTCACTAGTTGGCGGCAGGCTCCTAGGCTGGTCTTGTTACCATGCATCCTTGGCGTAGTGGAACCCGGTGCCATTGACAGGAAGGGTCAGCACTGTGCCTCTGATCCCGCGCTCGTGGGAGATGCGTGCGTTCTCGCCGGTGACCCAGAAGGCCTTCCAGCCCTCTCAAACGGTATCAGTCTCCCCGTAGGGAGAGACCTTCACCATGGCTGACAAATTCTGAACAGGCTGGGCTAAATCCCTACAGCCCTGGTCTGCCTCAAGCCCCCATCGCCTGCTATAGAATTGGCATCGATCAATCTATGAAATCACAAGGGCTTAGGACGGTGGTATCGATTATATCGTCTTAGGGCACCGGATTTGCGAATCCCCCTCTGCAGAATGCTGCATCTGATGCCTGGTTGCCATGGGGGTCGAATATGAGGCTTGAACAGAGAGCTCCTCAAAGTCGTTCACGGATTATCCGGGGAAATATCGTCCTGCTGACTTGCGCCTGTGTTCTTGGCTTGCAGGGCGCCAATACCAATACCTTGTTGAATCCTGCCAATGCATGGGGGCTCGAGGGTGATGGTGGAATTCGCCATGAGGTGAAGGTCAAGACAGAGAAAGAGCCCGTTCACACCGTTCTCGCGAAAGATAAACCCGCAATTCTGGCCACCCAAGAGAAAAAACCTCGTCGATTAATTCGAAAGTCATCGACACCGGAGTCCCAGGCTATTCCAGAATCCTCCCACCCGGTGCAGACGGCAATACCTCCCACCGGTGTTGGGCGAGGTGTGCCAGTATCCAAAGAGTCCGCGGCGAGTATGGGAACGGCCTCTTCAGCCGGGGCATCCATAGGAGCGGTGGCTCCAATGGCCGATATGACAGCAGTGAAGCCAACCGTCCCAATGGCGACAACCTCACCGGTCGCTGCAGCTGCCTCCGCATCAGCGATGGCCCCCTTGGCGGCTCCTGGTTCTGGTAGTCCGTCTGGGTCTGGCAGCCGCTCTTTGCAGAATCTCATGCGGCAGGTTCCTGGATTGTCCCAATTGATAACCGGGGTGCCACTTGGTCCAACAATTCCGATTGAGCCGGTAGCGCCATTGCCACCGCCGCTGGCCGTGCCGCAAGCCGGAATGCCGGCGGTTCCTGTGAACTGGTTTGCCTATCATGTGCTCAATAGGCTGGCCTACGGTGGGACGCCGAACCAACTCAATATGGTGGCTTCGCTGACGACAGCGGCCGATGCACAACGCTGGGCCACGGTCTTTATGAAGGAACAGCTTGAGCTGGACCCGAACAAGCCGTGGCCCACCAATTTGCACAGTACCTCGCCGTTGCCGGCGCCGATACCCATTCAGGACATTGCAACGGATGTGTTGTTATCACAGGACAAGACTGATTGGCGGGCTGATGACAGCGACGCCTCCGTCTTGTCACCGAACTTAAACGAATTGCAGGATCATGACTTGATTAGGAAGATGCATAGCCGGCGGCAGTTGAAAGAAAAGATGGTGTATTTCTGGGACAACCACTTCAATACGAACTACCGCACCCACGGAAAAGGTCAGTATGAGCTGCAGGAGAACGAAGCCTTTCGCCGACTGGCATTCGGTCGATTTCTGGATCTCTTGATGGCGAGCGGCAAGAGCGCCGCCATGATGATCTATCTCAATACCGACGTGAATGTGAAAGAAAATCCGAATGAAAACTATTCACGTGAAGTGCTCGAGTTGCACACGTTGGGTAAGACCGACGAGGGCACTCCAAACGGCTTTACCCAGTTCGACATTGTTGAAGCATCCAAAACGTTTACCGGGTGGGATAACACAGCGGACGTGCGCGGTGGATTCCGTTTTGTGTCAAGCCGTCACAGCCCCGGGCCCAAATTGGTGCTGGGGCAGAATATTCCATTCAATGAAAGCGGGCCGAGTGAGGGAGAACAGGTGCTGACGGTGGCAGCCAGACATGCTTCGACGGCGCGCAACATTGCAAAGAAACTGTGCGCCTACTTCATCAGTGATACGGTGTCGCCAACGCTGGTGAACGAAGTCGCTTCGGTGTTTACAGATTCAGATGGCGACATCAAGAAAGTATTGATCGCCATCTTCACCTCAGCAGATTTCAACAATGTGGCGAATTACCGGAGCCAGGTGAAGACGCCCCTGGAGTATCTCGTGGGGCTGTACCGCAATTTGGGCGTCTGGTCCTCCCGCGAGCCCTTCCGAACCCGCCTGGTTGCCGTCGGGCAGTCGATATATGAATTTCCGCCTCCGACCGGATTCAAAGAGCAATCAATCGAGTGGCTGAATACAAACGTGCTCTTTCATGAAGCCAGCATGGCCTATGAGTCCAGCATTGCTGGATTTGGTTCCACGATTCAATATGGTTCGACCAGCAGCGCCGGCTCAATCCGGAAGTGGATGGAGGAGCTGCAGTTGACAACAGAAGCGCAAATCTTAGGTCTGTTGACGAATCTGACGAGTGATCGTGTCGTCACGGCGACGGAGTACAGTGTGTATGTGAATACGCTCCGGACCGGTCTCGGTGGCAATGCATTCGACATCAAGGACGCCTCGCGCGAGTCTGCGCTGGACCGAACGATGGCGACCATGCTGACCAATCCACGCTATCTCTATCAGTGAGGGTGACTATGGCGTTGAAAAAACTCAGACGAGACTATCCGGAACCGATACCAGTCGATCGAGATCCCAAGGCGCCGTCCTGCTCTTGCTGCGGCGAATCGACGGAAATCCTTTCGCGGCGGACGCTTCTACGCCGTGCCGTCGGATCTGCCGCTATGGCCACGATGATCAGCCTGTTTCCCGGCCTGTTGAGTTCGCCCAGAAAGGCCTTTGCGGCAAACAATGCGGGCAAGACACTGGTCGTCGTCTTTCAACGGGGTGGGAACGACGGGCTGAATACGGTCGTGCCGTATACAGACCCTGAATATTACGTCATGAGACCGCGTCCGACCGTCGTCGGCAACGGGATCGGGGTTCTTCCTCCCGGTTCCGGAGACGGATCAGGCCTCGCTCTGCCTGGAACTGGATTTGCGCTGCACCCGTCGATGCAGGCGTTGATGCCTCTCTATGCAAACAATCAGTTGGCGATTGTGACACGAGGCGGCTTTGTGGGCTCGACGCTATCGCATTTTACGGATCAAGATACGCTCGAGCGTGGGGTCTTCACCCTGCAAGATGGCTGGCTCAACCGTTATCTGCAAGCCGTGCCTGGGGCAGGGGCTGCGACAATCCGTGCGGCCAGTTTCAGCAACGATTTGGCGGACTCGTTGCGAGGGGCAGTCCTGGTTCCCGCCGTCAACAATCTGCGGAGTCTCAGCTTTGCCAGGCTGGGTTCTTCCAAGGCTCCCCTCGAGTCGAATCTTCGAGCGATGTATGCCCAAGATCCTGCATCGACGACGACGAATCCCTTTCGAAATCTTGTCCATGCCTTGGGTCCCGACATGCTGAGTCGAGTGGCGACGATTGAGGCGATCGGCCCCGCAGCGCCGCAAAATGGGGCGACCTATCCGGCCACTGGCTTTGGCAACCAGATGCGAGATCTGGCGCACGTGATTCGGTCGGGCGTGGGGCTGGAAGTGGCAACCGTCGATCTTGGTGGTTGGGATACGCACGAAGACCAGGGCGGCGCTGGAGGCTTTGCCCAAGTGCAGGCTTCGCGGCTGGCAGATTTTGCCGGTGGGTTGCGGGCATTCCATGACGACCTGGGGCCGCTGATGGGCAACGTCGTGGTCATGACTGCGACGGAATTCGGGCGAACGGTAAAAATGAACGCCAGCAACGGAACGGACCATGCCAAGGCCACCGTGTGGTTCCTCTTCGGTGGAGGCGTGCGAGGAGGGTTCTATCACGGTGCGTCGGGCTGGGTATCTTCATTGATCCCGGCCAATCTCGACCAAGGACGGTATATCGCACCGACTGTCGAATTCCGGGATATCTATGCCGACGTCCTCACGCGGCACTTCGGTGCCACGACGTCTGAGGTGGCCGCAGTATTGCCGAACCACACACACAGACCGGTCGGATTGTTCGGATAGCCTCAGTAAACGTCTTTGGCGCAGCGGAAGCCGATCCCGCTGGCGCGGTCTGCCGGGAAGCCGTAGTCGCGGTCTGATGCGCGGAGATTTCGTGCCGGTTTGAGCCAGGATCCACCGCGGACGACTTTCAGCAGCTGTCCGTTCGGCCCTTGCGGATCGGACAGCGGCGCGTTGAGGTAGGAATAGGGTTCGTACCAATCCTGCACCCACTCCGAGGCGTTGCCGGCCATGTCGAAAAGACCGTACGGGCTCGCGCCTTCAGGAAAACTCCCGACGGGCAAGGTGAGCACTTCACCTCGGATGCCTCGTTCATGGGAGATACGGGCTCCGTCACCGCTTACCCAGAAGGCTGTCCATTCCACTCCATCCGCAAATTCAATCGTGCGGCCTGCCCAGTAACTGGCGCTGTTCATTTTGGTGAATTCCCAGTTGTTGCCCCAGGGATAGCGGCGGCCATCGGTGCCTCGTGCGGCCTTTTCCCATTCCGCTTCGGTGGGGAGTCGTTTGCCTGACCACTGGCAATAGGCCACGGCGTCCCACCAGCTGACATTGACGACCGGATGCTGTTCGCTGCCAGGAAATGGGCGGCCGTGGAACCACAATCTGAATTCTAATTTCTGGTGACTCGGTTCCGGGTGCCCGGTCGCGTCAAGAAATGGCTTGTATCGGGCATTGGTGACCTCGTGGCGGTCGATGAGAAATGAGGGAAGGTAGACCCTGCGTTGCGGCCGTTCGTCGTCAAAGCTGGCGCCGTCATCCGGGCTGCCCATGAGGAATTCACTTGCTGGGATGAAGACCATTTCTTCAGGTACGTCAGATTCGAATGCGAGGAGCGGACAGTTGACAACCATCAGCATGAACGGGAGGGGCAGAACGAAGAGCGAGAGAAGGGGATGCCGGACGGTCACGGCTTGGTTATCCCACAGGCCTTGGCCACGGCATCACGATGGGCGAGCCAGAGGGCCAGACATTTTTTGACACAGGTCAGGACGGCCTGCTGCTCGGCGCGGGTGGTCGCATGATGTACGACCATGTCATAGGCGTCATGTCGGTGGCCGGCTTCCACGGCCTGATGGGCGCGGATCAGATCCATATGATCGGGAGAAAGACCATGATGCCGGACGAGCGGGTGCCTGGCGATGACGGCTTCGATTTCTTCGGAGGTTCTCGGTTGCGACGGTTGGGCCAGCTCCGCACGGTCCTTGACGCTGCCTTCGACGAAGACCGTCAGGGCGGCGGCGCCCAGTACCCATTGACGATGGTTGGATATTCGGTCAAGCCAGGCGCGATAACGGCGTGCAGCCGGCAGCAGACGGATATGCTCGAAGTCTTGTGATCTGAACCCCAGCCCCTCCATCATCGAGAGAAAGAGTGCGGGATGGGATGTGCCGAGAGAGAGGCCTCCGGTGTCTTCCTCGTAGATATTTTCCGCCAGCATGCGGCGAACAGAGGCGGGCGGATTGTGGCCGTGGATGCGGGCAAGGAAGACGGGAAAATCTCTGACATAGACGGCGTACTCTTGCTGGAAGTGAATCTTTAGCTGGGCTGTTGTGAGGCGGCCTGTGGCGAAGTGTTCCCATGCCCAGTGGTGCTTGCCGTCCATGACTGTGAGCAGCCTCTGCGTGAAACGGGAACGTGTTGAATGTCCCATCATCGTCTCTTGCCTTCCGGTCGACGGCCTCGTTACAATTCGGTCGCGTGAGAATATCGTGATATGAACCCGCTGACGATTCAAAACCCAGATGACATCCTGACCCTGTTGGCCGATGTGGCCTTGCGCGGAGCCGGTTTCACCACGGAATCGCTGCTGGACTATGTGCTGGAGGAGGGGTTTACCGAACCCATTTACCTCAGCGCCAGCGGCGAGGATCCCACGGCGTTTTTCAAAGGCCAGCCCAACGCCTGGGCCGTGTATCAAGTCCGCGAATGGAAACGTGTGCTCACGGTGTCCGGCGGTCCCGGCCAAGAGCGGCGCGCCCGTATTACCGAAACGCCCTGACCAGCTGTTTGCGAGTGTAGAGGGGCGCCGGGAAAAGTGCAAACGCCGTGCGATGCGCGCCATGGCTCTTGAGCAGCGGGTGACGAGACTTCTCCCGTACGTATCCCGGCTACGGCTTGAGTTGTCGTTTCGGGTGGGGAGAATCCGCCGGAGTCGTCATCGGAGTTCGCTCACCGGACCCTTCGAACCAGCCTCCGATCAGCACGCCCTCTTCGAAGTAGAGGTAGCGGTGCCGAACCACGGACGGGCTTTCCCAATCTTCGAAAATCCATTCTTCCCGCCGCAACCCGTCATCGGTGAATGAGGTATTGATGGTCTGCGGTCCCCCCCAGGACTTGAGGACGTGATCTTTCGTCATGCCGACCATGACACGGTGCTGTTGGACATGCTGCTGAAAATCAGGGTCGCGGAGCTGGGCAATCAGAGGCCAGATGACCGCCATCAGGGCGAAGACGCCAAGTCCGGCATAGATAATGATTCGCACGGGACGGCGGCGGATAAACGACGGCTCGTCGGGTAACGAAGCGGCTGGGGGTGTCTGAGAATCAGTGGTCATGATCGTGGAGCGGGAGCGGTGGATGCTAACAATGGGTACACCGCAGAGTCAAGGAATGGCCGGTTTTGAGGAATCAATTCCAATCTTACAGGGTCGCGCTATACTCATGTCCATGCGGTATCGAGACTGGAAAAGGGTCATGCCATTTTGTGCGGTCATCGGCCTCATGGCCGGCTGGGCCTGGGGCGTCGTCGAAGTGCGCGCGACGACGGTGTATTCCTATATCGACGATCAGGGGAACCCGGTGTTGACCGATAGACCGGAAACGATCCCCGAGCGGTACCGCGCCAAGGTCAAGACTCATGACCGGTCCGATGCCGACAAAACCCCGGCATCGACCGTGGTGACGGTCAAAGAAAAGTTCGCAGAAAAGGTCAAGGGATTGGGGGCGACGATTCCCGCGATGAAGGTGAACCTCAACACCCTCGGTTCGTCTCAATCGGATATGCTGAGCACGGCTGGTATCGCGGCGGCGGTACTCTTGTGCGTCATGTATTTCAGCAAGAACAGCCCGATGATCCGGCTGTTGGCTCTGGGGTTGCTCATCGTGCTGGCGATTGGAACGCCGGTGCTCATCTATACGAGCGACGGCGGACCGATGGATGTCATGAAACAAAAGACCACCGCGGCCGGACAGGCGCAACAAGATCGTCTTCAGCACGTGCCGCAGTAGCGAGTTCCTGCCGACAGCAACAACACGACGACGATTATTCCGCATATTGAGGGACTGGAATCGGTTTGGCAGATGGGGCGGGAGTGGCCGCTTGCCGGCTAAACTCGGCGGAATAGGGGTTGATCATCGGTTCATGGGTGTGCCGCTGTCGGACCGTCACCAGCCGTAGGCTCTGGGCGCCGATTTCAATCCGGTCGATCAGCGCGTGGGGGGTGAGACGATCGGGAAGGCCGCGCATCGAAAACAATTGATAACTTAGCCGCCAGTCCAGCTGTTCCTTCCCTTGCTCCTTTACGATAAACCCGGCCGCCGGCGAAGGGTTCCCTTTGAATAACAGCACCCAGATGTTGGAGCGGAAGGCCGGGGCCGTCGAATCGCTCGATGGACGAAACTCCGGAATCAGCGATGGCAGCACGGCCATCGGTACAGATGGAGACAATTCGATATCGACGAGCCGGACGAACAGGGGTCGATGTTCGCTGTCATCGGTGGGGTCCCCGGCATAACTGAACGAATACCGGATCTCGGTCGAGCCACGTGTGAACGTGTACACATCTTCGCCGTTCTCCGGCGACACCAGCTTGCTGAAATAGGTCGCCCAATCTGTGATCGGATAGTATGTGAACAGGCGCAACGCCGATTTCCGGTCCCGCACCGCCTGCGGCATGCCGAGCTTCGCGTGCAATTCGGCTTGGGTCAGTCCAAGAAAGCCGTCCTCAAAGTACGGGGCGGCGGCGGAGGGTTGAGGCGAGCCCAGCGAGAACCCCAGCAGGAGCAACCAGCTCAGGCTATACTGCAGGTGTCGGCGGAGCAATAGGTTCCTCTCAGCGTGAGGACATCGTATCGACAGGGTCGAAGATCTGTCAAGAAAGTGTTTGGCTTGCCGGTCCGGAGCCTGTCCAGTATCATAGCCCACGTACGAATGGCGAATGGGAGATTGGCGCTTGTGGCTCAGACAAATGCACCCATAATTGAATCGTTGCTTAAAGAACGCATCCTCATCCTCGATGGCGCCATGGGGACGATGATCCAGCAGCGCAAGCTGGACGAGGCCGCGTTTCGCGGCGAGCGGTTCAAGGACTGGAAGAAGGACCTCAAGGGGCACAACGATCTCCTCAATATCACGCAGCCGGCGATTATCGAGGATATTCATCGACAGTACTTGGAAGCCGGCGCCGATATCGTTGAAACCAACACCTTCAATTCACAGAAGATCTCGCTGGCTGATTATGGAATGAACCGGCTCGGCTATGAACTCTCGAAAGCCGGAGCAGAGTGCGCGCGGCACGCGGTCGAGCGCGTGCAGGCCGCGCAACCAGGCCGGCGGTGTTTTGTGGCGGGAGCCATCGGGCCAACGACGAAGACCTCATCGATTTCCACCGATGTCAACAATCCGGCTGCGCGGGGCACGACCTATGAGGAGTTGGTCGAAGCCTACGGCGAGCAAGTGCGCGGATTACTCGATGGCGGTGCCGATCTGCTGCTCGTCGAAACCATTTTCGACACGCTGAATGCAAAGGCGGCGTTCTTTGCCATTCAACAGGCGTTTGCCTCCGGCTCACGGCGAGTGCCAATTATGGCCTCCGTCACCTTCATTCAAGCCGGGAGCAATCGCGGTGTGACCGGCCAGACGGTCGAAGGATTCTGGAATTCTATTTCCCATGTGCCGCTGCTCAGCGCGGGGATGAATTGTGCGCTGGGGCCGAAGGAAATGCGGCCGTTGATCGAGGAACTGTCGCGGATCGCGCCGATCTATCTGAGTGCCCATCCCAACGCCGGCTTGCCGAATCCGCTCTTGCCGACGGGATTTCCTGAAACGCCGGAATCGCTCGCGCCTCAACTGCGCGACTGGGCGAAGAATGGCTGGTTGAATATCGTCGGCGGTTGCTGCGGGACCACTCCGTCCCACATCAAGCTGATCGCCGAATCCGTTCGCGGCGTATCACCCAGACCGATCCCTTCCGTTGAGCCCTATACGCGATTGAGCGGTCTGGAGGCGGTGACAATCCGTCCCAACTCAAATTTCGTGAACGTCGGCGAGCGGACCAATGTCACCGGCTCGCCGGCCTTCGCCAAGCTGATCTTGGCCGGCGACTATGAAGCGGCTCTGTCTGTCGCGCGGCAACAAGTCGAGGGCGGCGCGCAGATCATCGACATCAACATGGATGAGGGCATGCTCGACTCCATGGCGGCGATGGAGAAATTTCTTCGCCTGGTTGCGTCGGAGCCGGATATCTGCAAAGTGCCGATCATGGTGGATAGCTCCAAGTGGGACGTGCTGGAGACGGGATTACGGAACATCCAGGGCAAGGCCGTCGTGAATAGCATCAGCCTGAAGGAAGGCGAGGCCAAGTTTATCGAGCAGGCCACGCTCATCCGCCGGTACGGGGCAGCCGTGGTTGTGATGGCGTTTGACGAACAGGGTCAAGCGGACACACTGGAGCGGAAGCAAGAGATCTGTGCCCGTTCCTACAAGATTCTCACGGAGCGGGTCGGGTTTCCTCCGCAAGACATCATCTTTGATCCGAACGTGCTGACGGTGGCGACCGGCATCGAGGAGCACAACGGCTATGCGGTGAATTTCATCGAGGCGACGCGCTGGATCAAGCAGACTCTCCCTGGTGCCAAGGTCAGCGGCGGCATCAGCAATATCTCCTTTTCGTTTCGGGGCAACAATGTGGTGCGAGAAGCCATGCATGCGGCCTTTCTCTATCATGCCATCAAGGCCGGGCTGGACATGGGGATCGTGAATGCTGGTCAGCTCGCGGTGTACGAGGAGATTCCTAAAGACTTGCTTGAGCTTGTTGAGGATGTATTGCTGAACCGGCGTCCTGATGCAACTGAGCGGCTGGTGACGTTTGCTGAGACGGTGAAGGCGAAAGGCAAGACTGCGGTCAAGGATGATGAATGGCGGAAAGGCACGGTCGAAGAGCGCCTGGCCCATGCGCTGGTCAAGGGGATTACGGACTATATTGACCAGGACACGGAGGAAGCGAGACGGCACTATCCGAGACCGCTCGCGGTGATCGAAGGGCCGCTCATGGCCGGCATGAACGTCGTCGGCGACTTGTTCGGCTCCGGCAAGATGTTCTTGCCGCAAGTGGTCAAGAGTGCCCGTGTCATGAAGAAAGCGGTGGCGTATTTGATGCCCTTCATGGAAGAGGAAAAACAGCGGGTCGGTAACTTCCAGGCTCAGGGGCGGGTGGTGCTGGCGACGGTCAAGGGCGATGTCCACGATATCGGGAAAAACATCGTCGGGGTGGTGCTCGGCTGCAACAACTATGAGGTGATTGATCTTGGCGTCATGGTCCCATGCGAAAAGATTCTGGCGGCGGCAAAGGACAAGAAGGCGGACATTATCGGCCTGAGCGGTCTCATCACGCCATCGCTTGACGAAATGGTGCATGTGGCCAAGGAAATGACCCGGGAAGGGTTTGATGTGCCGTTGCTCATCGGCGGGGCCACGACGAGCAAAGCCCACACGGCGGTGAAGATCGCCCCATCATACGGACCGGGTGTCGTGCATGTACTGGATGCGTCTCGCGCAGTCGGTGTGGTCGGAAGCCTCGTGAGTCAGACGCAGAAGCCGGGCTTTGTTCGGCAGGTGCGCGAGGACTACGAGCGCATGCGGCAAGCGCATCACGAGAAAGGTGCCAAGCCGGTATTGACGATTGCCCAGGCCCGTGCCCATCACCTCGTGACTGACTGGTCGGTATTCGATATTCCAGCGCCGGCCTTTCTTGGTATTCAAGTCAATGACGATCAAGCGCTGTCTGAATTGATCCCGTTCATCGACTGGTCGCCGTTCTTTCACACATGGGAACTGAGAGGGCGTTATCCGACGATTTTCGAGGACGCGACGGTCGGCGTGAAGGCCAAGGAACTGTACGACGACGCGCGCCGGCTGTTGGACGAGATCGTCCAGAAGCAGTGGCTCACGGCCAAGGGTGTCTACGGCTTCTTCGCCGCCGCGTCGGCCGGTGATGATATCGAACTGTACACGGATGCGTCGCGCAAGACCGTGCTCACGACGGTCCATCATCTTCGTCAGCAGGCTGAAAAACCTGAAGGGCAGCCGAACCTGTGTCTCGCCGACTATGTGGCTCCAAAACAGTCTGGCCGACAGGATTACCTCGGTGCCTTTGCGGTGACAGCCGGCATTGGATTGGAGAAGCTGTGTGAACGGTTCGATAAGGACCACGACGATTACAATTCGATCATGGCCAAGGCGCTCGCCGACCGGTTAGCCGAGGCCTTCGCGGAGTGTCTCCATAAGAAGGTACGCGAGGAGTGGGGCTACGGCAAGGGCGAACGATTGACGAATGACGAGTTGATACGTGAACGATATCGCGGAATCCGTCCGGCACCGGGCTATCCGGCGTGCCCGGACCATACCGAGAAGCGGCTGTTGTTTGATCTTTTGTCGGCGGAGACCAACGCGGAAATCACGCTCACCGAGAGCTTTGCGATGTGGCCGGCTGCGTCCGTGAGCGGATTCTATTTTGCCCATCCGGACGCCCGATACTTCGCCGTCGGCAAGATCGGCAAGGACCAGGTCGAGGACTATGCCAGACGCAAAGGCATGGACCTTCGGACCGTCGAACGCTGGCTTTCGCCGAATCTGAATTACGAGCCTACCTGATCTGCGTGTGGCCGGCGGCCGGCACGCGTTCCCTGGAGCCCGATCTTCCACCGGAGCGGTCGATAGGGCGTTTTCTCCGGCCTCCACGGTATGTTTTCGGCTGTTTAAGCGGAATCCTGGCTCAATAAAAAAGCCAACGGCGGTGGTCAGGCTTCTTGGGTTGGGTCGGGCACTGGACGGTCGGCGTACTGGTCGTGGATTCGGGTCAGTTCGTCAGCGGAGGCGACAAAGATATCGAGCAATTCTGGGTCAAAATGTTTGCCGCGATTCTTGAGCATCAGCTCGATGGCATGGCTGATTTCAAACGCCGGCTTATAGACACGTTGAGTCGTCAGGGCATCGAAGGCATCGGCGATGGAGACGATACGGCCTTCAATGGGAATGTCCTCGCCTTTGAGGCCGCGGGGATATCCGGTGCCGTCGTAGCGCTCATGGTGAGTCCACGCGATCGTGGCGGCGACCTTGAGCAGCTCGGAGTCGGATCCCGACAAGATCTTGTACCCGATTTCGGCATGCTGTGAAATGACGTCGAATTCTTCCTCGGTGAATTTGCCGGGCTTCAGGAGTATCTGGTCGGGCGTCCCGATCTTGCCGATGTCGTGCATGGGACTGGCGGTGCGGATCAACTCACATCGCTCGGGTGACAACCCGATCTTGCGCGCCAAGAGTTCGCAGTAGTGGCTCATCCGTTGAATGTGCTGCGCGGTGGCGCTGTCGCGGAATTCCGCGGCGATGGCGAGACGCTGAATCGTCTCTTCGCGCGACAGGCGCAGCTCTTTTTCGCTGCGTTCCAGCCAATCCAAGGCGTGCTGAAGCGCGATCGTCCTGGTGCGCACGATGTCCTCCAGGCTCTCGCGATGAAAGCGGTTCTCCAGTTCAAGGCGCCGGCGGCGCAAGGCATTGGCGATATTGATCAGCACTTCGTTGGTTTCGAATGGTTTGACGATATACCCGAACGCGCCCACCTCGATGGCGGCGTTGGCCAGCACGGAACTGTCCAGCCCGGTGACCATGATTGCGGCAGTGTTGGGGTATTCCGCGAGGACATTGCGCACGAGATCCATGCCGGATTCCCCCGGCATATTGACATCGCATAACATGAGCGCGAACGGTTGGGTCTTGAGTTTTTGGCGGGCGTCCCGCGCATCGCCTGCAAATTCGACGGTATAGCCGTGCGAGGTGAGGAGATATCCGAGGACGCGCCGAATCGGTTCCTCGTCATCGACCACGAGGAGTGTGCGATTGTTCAGCAAGGTTTGGTGTTCGTTGGAATTCAGGGGAAGCGTCACGTCCGTCGGTCCTCCTCGTATTGCTTAGAGAGCCAGTCGCTCAAGCGAGCATCGGATAAATCGCCGGATTTCGCCAGAGTTTTCATTCTTTGTGCAGGGTTCACTCACTCGTCACGTCGAAGTCAGCCTTGCGGTAAATATACGGTTTCCGTATGAGTTTCTCTGTGCCCGTTTTCCGGAGAGTGCGCCCTGCATGTGCCGGGGTGAGTCCTGGAGCATTCAGATGACCTGGCAGATCAGCGGTTTGCGCTTTCTTCACGCCTTCACTATAATTCCCGCAATTCCTCCACACTTGGCAAAGGGGCATGGCAATGAGCGGGATCGCGGGGTTGGTGAGGTTTGACGGACGGCGGAAAGATCAAGTCCGTCCGGTGAAAGTAACCAGAAATTTTATCAAACACGCGGAGGGCGCCGTTCTGATCGAAATGGGCGATACCAAGGTCATTTGCACCGCGTCGATTGAAGAAAAAGTGCCGCCGTTTCTCAAGGGCAAAGGGACCGGATGGGTCACAGCGGAATATGCAATGCTGCCGCGTGCCACCCATGATCGGTCTCCCCGCGAGGCGGTGAAGGGTAAACAAGGGGGCAGAACCCTGGAAATTCAGCGACTGGTCGGACGCGCGTTGCGTTCCGTCACGGATTTATCGCAATTGGGGGAGCGGTCGATCTGGATCGATTGCGATGTGATTCAGGCAGACGGAGGAACCAGGACGGCATCAATTACCGGAGCATTCATCGCGCTCGCCGATGCCTGTCAGGCCTTGAAGAAGAAGGACGCGATCAAACGCCTGCCGCTGACAGACTATCTGGCAGCGGTGAGCGTGGGGAAGGTGGGCGGCGAAGTGATGGTGGATTTGGCCTATACCGAGGATTCAATGGCCGAAGTGGACATGAATCTTGTGATGACGGGCCGTGGTCGCTATGTCGAGGTTCAGGGGACGGCTGAGCGCACGCCGTTTGCCAAGCAAGACATGGACGAATTTTTGGCGCTGGGCTGGCAGGCGATTCAGCGGCTCACCGCCATGCAGAAGGATTTAATCGGCGAGCTCGATTGACGTGCCCGCGCTGAAAGAAATTGTCCTGGCGACACGCAACCGGCACAAGGGAGCGGAGGTGGCCGCGCTCTTGGAGGGCTTGGGCGTCACGATCAGAACATTGGATGAATTTCCTCAGGCCCCGGAGGTCGTCGAAGATGGGGCGACCTGCGAGGCCAACGCCGTGAAAAAGGCGAGAGAGATTGCTGCCGCGACCGGTCTCCCGGCTGTGGCAGATGATACGGGGCTGGAAGTCGATGCATTGGGTGGACGTCCCGGTGTCTACGCCGCGCGGTATGCCGGTGAGCAGGCGACGTACGAAGATAATTGCCGGAAGTTGATTCAGGAGTTGTTCGGTGTGCCGCCCGGAAAGCGGACCGCCCGATTCATCACGGTGGCGGCGCTTGCATTCCCGGTCGATGGCGTACGCGTCACAACCGGAGAGTTATGTGGCACCATCACGGACGCACCGGTTGGTTCAAAAGGCTTTGGGTACGACCCGGTATTTTTTGTGACCGAATTGGGCAAGACACTGGCGGAATTGTCCCCCGAAGAAAAAAACCGGATCAGTCATCGGGCGAAAGCGTTTGCTCAATTGCGAGCGATACTGAGCCAACACATGGTGAATGTTGAGTGATGAATGATGAATGTTGAATTTTCGGACGGACTGGTTCAATCTGTTCACTAAACATTTAGCATTCAACATTCAACATTATCGTAAGGTTCGGGGCGTAGCGCAGCCCGGTAGCGCGCCTGCTTTGGGAGCAAAAGAAGGGGGATTGCTCAAGTCATTGACGGCATGGGCAATCCCCTCTCTACATCAGCAGTTTCGCCGGTTATCCCTTCCCACGACAAGGCAGGTACCCCTCTCGATTCCCTTTAATTTCTCCCTCTTCCTAACACGCTATTAACACGCTTTTTCCACCCCCACCACCCGGGAAAAATCAGCGCCTCGTGCGATAGGAACGGACTCTGTGGCGGGAGAATTTTTTCAGACATTTTGAAACCTGTACAGGCTCTCGGCATAGTCATCGACCTCCATCTGGCGAATGACCGTGTCGTGCCAGGCCTGCCCCAACCCTCTGCTGCTCCATCCTAGCCCCAGTCTCGGCTCCAGCGGCATGGCATCCTGGATGTGGGGGGGAGCTCCAGGACGCCACGCTACGATGAAGGTCATCGTGTAGTCCTTCCCCAGCCCCCACACCGGATAGCTGGTCCCACTGGTCCCGGGTCTGGCGAACAACGTTTGTCCTTCTTTCCTTTTCTCCTTCTCTCTTCCCTTAGCCACAAAAAACAATAGGGAATTCTCTGGTACCACTGGGACCAGTTCTGCCGGCTGGCGATCCCGAACAAGCCCTAGGCTGCCTAGGGGGCAACCGGAGCGGTGCGGACGGGCAGGGGGCAGGGGATCCTCTTTTAGAATTCTCCCAAATTAGGATATACTCAGCGCGGTTCTGGAGGGGAGTCGTACATCATAAGGAGGACACTATGAGAGGAAGATTACCGCTGATTGGAGTAATGATTGTGATTGTCGGGCTGGGAGCAGGCTGCACCCAAGCAGGCCCATTCGTGACTAACATGTCCAGTTCTGGCCCCAATAAGTTCTTGATCGAAAAATGCCATGTCCAGCTGAATGCCTTCATGTGGACTGTTTCCAATGATCACTGCACGACGCATGAGCTGACATTCCAGGTTCAAAGCAACGGGACAAAATAGATTGGAACACCATGAATGTTCGACAAGGAATCTCAAGGATGACCGAATGGGTAGCGGCGTTGTTCGTCCTCATCCTGTTTGCTTACTTTGGAATGTTTGTCCTTCCCTGAGGTATCATCTTTAGGTGTGGAAATAGGATAACGGCGGCGTACCCTTTCGGTTGAACTTCATATCTCTAACCGACCCTCATCTTCTTTGTTTGCGTTCACGATATTCTTCCTAATTCTCATGACTTGGTGCACGTCCTACGCTGGTGATGACAAAGGGGCTAAGGGTGGGACCAACTTCTTTAATGACAAACTTGCCAAGGTCTCGTATGGGCTGGCATTGCTTGAGGCCAACGCAAGATATATGGATGAGCTCGAATGTCATGTGCAGCGTCTTATCGGAGACCTCGACAAGACGGAAGATAAATCCGAGAAAGCCAATCCATCTGAGACTTCACGCCTGTTTGAAATGATACAAGCCGAAGAGAAAGAATGGTGCGAGGTGTTCGCAGATGTTGCAAGGGACACTAAAGAGCTAGCTCAGGTTGCACTCGAAACCAATGTGGCTCCATCCGAAGGGTTTTTGTTTTACGCT
>Ga0194120_10003956_pt1 | contig 23454 bp, 26 predicted proteins | sample TA2MahCa65mmetaG_FD_148642 | JGI IMG/M metagenome (GOLD analysis project Ga0194120, IMG submission 148642) | Freshwater microbial communities from Lake Tanganyika, Tanzania - TA2015019 Mahale Deep Cast 65m | ecosystem: Environmental > Aquatic > Freshwater > Lake | place: Tanzania: Lake... | reverse complement strand
GTACTATATGCCGGGCGATCTGGGTTTTATGACAAACGGCTATCTCACGATCACTGGTCGGGAGAGTCGTTTTGGTAAGGACCGCAGCGGTGAGATGATCAACTACACGGAGATCGAGGATGTGCTGGTCAGCGCGTTCCCGCCTTTGTCGGAATCATCCGGCCCGCGTGTGGCCATCTCTGCGGGCAAGGATCGCACAGATGAAAACAAAGATCCGCGCATCATGCTCTGTACGATCGATGTCGCCATCACGGTGCAGATGGCAAACGCTGCCCTCAAGGATGCCGGCTTGCATCGGCGCAGCTTCGTCTCGTGTCGGATTGTCCTTGCGGAGATTCCAATGCTTGGTGGCGGGATGAAGGTGGCTCACAAGAGCCTCCCCAATCCCGACACGGTGGACGAAAGCGTCCTTGAAGTTGCATAACAATATCCCCGGACGCGGTGTGCGTCCGGGGACTTTTGGTGTGTGGACTCGTGTGATTGTACGGGAGTTCGATACGTGTGCTCTTGCTTCTCCACATATTCCGCATTGTCGCGCGTATCCGCATCTTTTGATGTATTACAATGGCATCATGGCGACCAAAATCCCCGTTCGGCATGCGCGCGCACATGCATCACATACGCATCACGCGCATGCTTCTGCATCTGCACATACCCGCAAAGGTACGATGCATGCCAAGGTCCCCGGCAAGCTCGTAATCGTGGGATTCGGTTCGATCGGTCAGGGTACACTTCCGCTCATACTCCGCCATCTCGATATCGACTCAAAGGACATCACTATCGTGACAGGTGATGATCGTGGTAAGGCGATCGCTGAAAAAGAAGGAGTTAATTTTGTCGTCGAGCCGCTTGATCCGCAGAATTACCACAAAGTGCTCGATCCTCTACTGGGTGAAGGTGGTGTCCTGGTCAATCTTTCAGTCGATGTCTCATCAGTCGCGCTTATCCGCTTTTGCCAAGATCGCGGCACGCTCTATGTGGATACCTGCATCGAGCCATGGACGGGCGGGTATGTGGACCCGACACTCACCTTTACTCAGCGATCCAATTTTGGCCTGCGCGAGACCGCGATCGCGCTTCGTGATCCAAACAAAATGACCGCAATCGTCGGCCACGGCGCCAATCCGGGTATCATCTCGCATTTCACCAAACGTGCCATGATGAATCTCGCGCATGATCTCGGATGGCAGCGCGAGAAACCGCGCAATCAGTGGGAGTGGGCGCGCCTCTCACGTGACCTCGGGATCAGGACGATTCATGTCGCCGAATACGATACGCAGGTCACCGATAGCCCCAAAAAGCCCGGACGTTTTGAAAACACGTGGTCTGTGTTTGGCTTCCATGCCGAAGGTGTCACGCAACCGTCGGAGCTTGGGTGGGGTACACATGAGAAGCACTGGCCCGCGGATGCTAAGCGGCATTTCGATTGGCGCGACTCCCCCATCTATATGGAATGGCCGGGCGCGTTTACCTTTGTCCGCACATGGACGCCGAACCAAAAGCATTTCATCGGGCGCCTCGTCACCCATAACGAATCCATTTCCCTTTCCGAATACTTCACCTACAAAGAAAACGACGTGTTGCTCTATCGTCCCACCGTGCACTACGCGTATCGTCCGTGCGATGCGGCTGTACTCTCACTCGAAGAGGCATTTGGCAAAGACCGCCAGCTCCAGGATGAGCAAAAGATCCTACTCGACGAGATCGTCTCCGGCATGGATGAGCTCGGGGTGCTCCTGATGGGCCACGAGAAAAATGCGTATTGGTATGGCTCACAGCTCTCAATCGAGGAAGCGCGCAAGCTCGCACCGTATCAGAATGCCACAGGGCTCCAGGTGACCGCCGGGGTCTTAGGTGCGATTGTCTGGGCGATCGAAAATCCTCACCGAGGACTCGTCGAGGCCGAAGATATAGACCATGATCGTGTAATGGAGATCATCGAGCCATATATGGGCCGCATGTACGGCGAATACACCGACTGGAATCCGCTCAAAGGCCGCGATGGCCTCTTCCCTGAAGATATTGACACCGAAGACCCCTGGCAGTTTAAGAACTTTAGATATTGATCGTGATCGTCGCCTATTTTGAATTGCTCGCAAAATCGGGTACTCTGTGATATATGAATACAAAACTCTTGTGGGGTGTCATTATCATCGCGCTCATTAGCGTCGGCGTGTATTTCGGCATGGTCAAGAAGGTGGAGGCGCCTGCCACACCGCATGACACTACAGGAGGAGGTGTAACCTCCTCATGAAAAAATCGCCCCGAGATAGTCTCGAGGCGATTTCGCATTATGCACATTCGTACGTATGCGATTTAAATGACGCTCGGATCAGCCGCGCAATCGTGTGTGCGACTGATGGAAGGTACTGAAGCGCAAATCGGTGATCCGATAGTATGCGCCCATGATAGTGAGCATCGGGATGTTCTGCACCCCACCAGACGAGCGGATCGATGCTCGCTTCGAACGACACCACAGGGATATCTTTGGACCTTTTGTGCGCGCATATCCCGATTCTTTTGGGAAATACACTCCAGAGGAATGTGTGCGGACTACAGATCGTCGCGACGCCGACGACGCGCGTATGCCGGAGGCGCTGCGCGATCTCATACCCCATGACGCCACCCATCGAATGACCGACGATCAGGATCTTGCCGCCTTTGTCATATGTGTCCACTGTCTGGTCGCAAAACTTCCTCATGCGTCTGAATTGCCAGGGCCACAAGAAGTGCATTTCCTCCAAGCAGACCTCAGGATCCGCTTCGGGAAATTCTTCGCGAAGCGCCGGGATCAGATGGGTCCAGGCTGGCTGTGGATGCCTCAAGCACCAGGCGCCAGTGATACAAAGTATGCGCATTTTCGCCATGCGATTCCCCTTTTATGAGCCTACAAACCTACAAAACTGCAGATAAAATACCACGATTTTTGACGTACGCAAGTACACAGGTCAGACTTGTGTACTTGGGATCCCATTCAGGGTGTGTCACTTGACACACGGAAATGAATAGTATACGGTGCTGTCTGGAATCAGCCAAACGTTGGCTGATCTCAATAGGGAGTAAACTTTCATGCTTGCAGAATTTCTGGTCTTTATGACCGGTACGGGTATATTGGCGGGTATCCTCGGCCAATATATCGGATGGGGACTTTTCCTCATCATCTTCGGCACCTTGTGTCTGTTGATCATCCACGATTATGCCTTGTATTCATTCGGCGCCTTCGTGACGTTGGTGTTCTACATGGCCCTGTTCTGGGGAGTGAATCTCATTCCTCTGGCGCTGGCGCACCCCTACTGGTCTGTGCTATTCATCGTGGTCTCCGTGTTGGCGGGTCCTTGGTTCAGCAACTTTAAGCTGGGGCGGCTTGCTGACGGTGTGATCGAGAAATACAACGAAGAGCTCAAGAAGTTTCTCGCCTATACTGTGAGTGTCGTCGGCAAGAAGGACTGGCAGCGGTATGACTATATCGCGGCAAACACGTCTGAGGAGGTTCGCCTGCGCATCCTGCAGGAAGCCAAGTCGGGCAAGGTGTCCGACGAACTGGTCGCCAAATGGAAAGAGCATTGCGCGAGTCATCCCTTCAGGCGTGTTGACCTGAGCGTGAAGGTCACGCCTGACAAGTTTAAGGCGCGACTCTTCCTGTGGTTTTTCTTCTGGTGGATCAGTGCGCCACTGTTCTTCCTTCACCACTGTGTGGTGCGCTTCTTCCCGAACCTCGCGCGTTTTCTGCGCTACGCTTGGGACTGGATTTTCGAGCGTATGCGCGGCATATACACGAGGACAGTCGACAAGAGGTATGAAGGTGTCGACCCTCGTCTCGTGCGCAACGAAAAAGACGACTAATCGTTCAGAGCCCGCGGCACTCTCGCCGCGGGCTTTTCTATATATGACTATTTAAAATATTCCCAATTCGACGCTATAGCGTCGAATTGGGAATATTTTTTTGAGCTTAATGCTGATCTGAGCATAGGCATACCCTTTATTTAGCGCATCACCGCCTCCTGCCACTGCGTAATGAAGTCAAATTGATGGAAGAATCCGAGGATATTGAGCGCGAGATTGTCGTGGATAAAATACGCGACGCCGATCTCCATCGCGAGCGCGAGTACGACGATAAGCCACACGGGCGCGCGCCATGCGAGCACGAAGCCGATCACCATCATGAAGGTGTCCATGACCGAATTGATAATGCTGTCCCCTACATACCCGCGCGCGAGCGCCTGCTCTCGATAGGCTTCGATCACCATCGGGGTATTCTCCGCGATCTCCCACCCGATCTCGAGCCCCATCGCGATGAGGAGGCGCTGCCATACTTTTGTGCGCGGGAAGAGCAGCCAGAGCGCGAGGTAAAAGAGAAAACCATGGATGATGTGCGAGAAGCTGTACCAATCAGAAAGGTGCTGCGACATGCCGGCGGAATTGATATCGCCCTCCCAGAGCTTCACGAAGTCGCATGTGCAGATCCCCGGCTGGCCAAAGAGATACAGGGTGCCGATCTGCACAGCAAAGAGCGCGATCGCACCAAGGGTGAATAGGTGCCAGGTTTTCAGATACATACAGATATTGTAACGCATGTCGCGATGCGACACAGACCATATACATTATCTAAAACTCAGGCCTTCGCACGCTATGCTATCCTTGCGCTATAGCGCAGAGATAGCATACCTCCGTTTCTCGGAGTGATTGCCCAAGAGTACTATAGGTCCATACCGGTCCTTTTAGGGCGGGGGTGATGAGCATTGCGTGCCATTGACTTCAGGCTCGCGGGTGCGCATACTGTGGCGTTTATGGGGTCGTATGGATACTAACGCCGAATCTCACATTGCCCGCTTTGTGTGCGAGGAGCTTCAGAAGGCGCCTCATGCTCGTTCCATCGTCCAGATAGTGGAAGCGATCGTGTGGGATGCGCATCGGGCCGGAGCGTCCGATGTGCATTTTGATCCTACGGTCGAGAGTGTGCGCATACGCTTTCGTATCGATGGAATGCTTAATGATGTCGTCATACTGCCGCGCGGGATGCATGCGGAAATGATCTCGCGCATCAAGATCCTCTCGTCGCTCCGCACGGATGAACATCAGGCCGCACAAGATGGACGCTTTCGTATTACCGCCAAAGACTGGAAAGAAGAGTGGAAAGTCAGACTCTCCAGAGCTGGAGAGTCTGACTTTCCAGAGCGTTTTTCGCCACAAGGGGATGTGGATGTGCGTGTCTCGATCGTGCCGACATACCATGGCGAGAACGCCGTCATGCGCCTCCTTTCGGATCAGGCACAGGAGTTTACGCTCGAGAGCCTCGGCTTCACGCCGCACAACGCCGACAAAATCCTCCGCGCGGCGCGCAAGCCCTACGGCATGATCCTCGCCACCGGCCCCACGGGCTCGGGCAAGACGACCACCCTCTACACGCTCGTGAAAATCCTCAATCATCCGGATGTCTCCGTACTCACCATCGAAGACCCCATCGAGTATTCACTCGGCGGCGTCAATCAGATCCAGGTCAATGCGCGCACCGGCCTCACCTTTGCCAATGGCTTGCGCTCCATGCTTCGCCAAGATCCCAATATCATCATGGTCGGCGAGATACGCGACATGGAGACGGCAGGGCTTGCGGTCAACACCGCGCTCACGGGCCACCTCATCCTTTCGACCCTGCATACCAACGATGCGCCGACCACACTCCCGCGCTTGCTCGATATGAAAGTCGAACCCTACCTCATCGCCTCGACGGTCACTATCGCGATCGGCCAGCGCCTCGTCCGGCGCATTTGTAAGCACTGCAAGGAGGCGCGACAGCTCACCGACGCCGAAAAGAAGAGTCTCCAGGAGATAATGCCGGCGGACCTCCTCAAGCAGCATCAGACTTTTTATGCTGGACGCGGTTGCAATGCGTGCAATGGCACTGGCTACCAGGGCCGCGCCGGCATGCACGAGGTGATGGAAATCGACGGACCGATCCGCGATGCGGTCTTGCGCAAGTCGTCTGCGGCAGAGCTCCATGAGATCGCGATCAAGCACGGCATGGTGCCGATGATCGTCGATGGGCTCATGAAAGCTGCCCAAGGCGTGACGACGATAGAAGAGGTATTACGCATGCGCTATGAATAAATTTACCTGGCGCAAAACAGATACCCCGATTTTTCGTTCGAGGACCGAACCCGCAGGCTCGCGGAGCGGCCGTGAGGGCGCTCCGCGTTCCGCAGAACGAAAAATCGGGGTATCTGTTTTGCGCCAGCCGTCATTTATGCGGTTTCCGCTGCAAGACCGCATTCTATTTATGAAGCGCCTTGGCATGATCCTCAATGCGGGCATGTCGCTCATGGAAGGACTCCATATGCTCAAAGACGAATCACGTACGCGCAGCGCGACGCATATCTATGCGAGCATCATCGCCGATGTGTCCAACGGCCAATCTCTCTCGAGCGGCATGCAGCGCTTCGAGCCGCACTTTGGCGCTTTCTGTGTCAATATCATTCGCATTGGCGAGGCGTCGGGGACCTTGCGTGAAAATCTCGAATACTTGGCCGAAGAAATGAGACGCAAGCAGACGCTGCGCCGCAAAGTGATCGGCGCCCTCGTCTACCCCGCCGTCATCGTCATCGCGACAGTCGGCATCGTCATCATGCTCACGGTGTACATCTTCCCCAAGATCCTGCCAATCTTTTCGAGTGTCAATGCGGCGCTGCCACTCTCGACCCGCATCCTGATCGCGGCATCAGGCTTCTTGAGTGCCTGGGGTGTGGCGCTTCTCATAGGATTCGTCGTCTTCTGTGTCGCGTTTGGATTCCTCATGCGCGTCCCCCGCGTGCACTATGCGGTAGATATGGCTCTCTTGCACACGCCGCTTTTTGGTGCGCTCTCACGCTACTACAATCTCGCCACTATAGCGCGCACTATGTCGCTCCTGCTCAAGAGTGATGTCGGCATCATCACCTCGATCGATCTCGTCGCCGACTCGACGCGTAATCTCGTCTATCGCTCTGAGCTTCATGCCGCGCGGGGCCGCTTGGTCCAGGGACAAAAGATCTCCGCGCAGTTCAAGCAAAAGCCTTTGCTCTTCCCCGGCATCATGGTGCAGATGGTCATGGTGGGCGAATCTACCGGCAATCTGACCGGCGCCTTTGCCTATGTCTCGGACATGTTTGAGGAAGAGATCAATGAGCTCACGCGCAATCTCACGACCATGCTCGAGCCGATCCTTATGATCGTGATGGGCATCATCGTCGGCTTCATCGCTGTCTCCATCATCACGCCGATTTATTCGATCACGCAGAGCTTGAGCCAGCACTAACTCGAGTATGCGCACGGCTACACAGGCGAAGGGTTTTACGCTGATTGAGATATTGCTCGTGGTAGGCATCTTGGTGCTTTTGTTTGCGATCGGTCTCTTTATGAGCATGGATGTGTATCGCAGCTATTCGCGGCGCTCTGAGCGTGACACGGTGGTGGCCATCCTCCAGCGTGCGCGCAGCCGCGCCATGGCCAATATCAATCAGAGCGTGTGGGGCGTGTGTATGCAGGGAGATGGCTATCGCATATTCAAAGGCACGACCTACAGCGCGGATGGCGTGACGGAGACGATCGAAGGTAATCCGTCGGTGATCATCACCGACACGTCTGCGACGCAGCGCTTTGCATGTGCCGACGGCGGCATTGTCTTTGCACAGCTCTCCGGCGACACGACCGACCAGATGATCACCGTAGTGCAAGCAGGCATTGCATCCACTATTTCGACAAATGTTCTCGGGCGCATTGATTGGTAATATGAAAAACAAGTATCAAAAAGGCAGCAGCACTATCGAAATCCTCATCGCCTTCGTCATCCTCATCATGGCGACATCGGCCGTGATACTCGTCGTGTTTGGCAATCAGAATCTCATCATCGATACACAGACCAACAGCGAAGCGCTCAACCGCGCACGCACAATGCTCGAAGAAGCGCGTGCCGCGTCGCGGTCGGATTTCAGTTCGGTCGTCTCGCAGACTGCAATGACGGAAGCGTCGGGTCCTCTCACCTATACCAAAAGGCTTGATGTCGCCGACATCGACAGCTTCACCAAGGCCGCGACCAGTACTGTGTCCTGGACGATCGGGGCACGTGATTTTACCGTCACACTATCGACGCTTCTTACTGACCCGTCCGGTGCTCTCGGCGGTGACACATGTAGCGACACTATTTCGGGCGATTGGACGGCACCGCAAGATTGGAAGGGCGGATTTGGGTATGCGGATATCGTGAGTCCAAGCGGCGCGTCAGGTGTCGATGCTTTCAATAAGAAAGTATATCTGACGTCCAACATCGACAGTACGGATAATTTTTATGTCATAGACGTGAATAATCCGAAGCCCGCGGGTCTTGATCTTCCCATCCTGGGAAAGCTTCGGTTTGATGTGGGTGGCACCAACAGCGACGGACTCACCGCTGTGCGTGTGGCAGGTAATTATGCATACGTGGCGGTCGGCGGCACGCAGACGGTGCATCTGCTGGTGATTGATGTGTCGGATGCGGCTAATCCTGTGGTCGTCACGCAGCGCGACGTGACTGCGGCGGGCGTCTCCGGATACGGCAATACGCTTGCGTACTCAAAGAAGACACTGTACCTTGGTCTCACCATATCGACCGGGCCGGAACTCTACATCATCGACGTGGCAGATCCGCTCAATCCTGCTATCAAGGGTACGTTTGAGACGGGTACATCGATCAATCAGATTGCTGTCAAAGATGACCTGGCCTATCTTGCCACGCCGTCTTCGACGCAGTTATGGAAAGTGGATGTGAGCGATCCGACGAATCCGACACTCGTGCAGGCATATAGTCCTGCATCAACCAACTGGAGCGGGCAGAGCGTCGCCGTCTCCAAAGACGGCACAACAGTCTATTTCGGTCGCATCTACAATATCGGCGCAAACAAAGAGGATCTCTTCGCATTCAATACGAGCAACCTTTCCTCGACGATCGGTTCGCTCACGCAGGACAAACAGTCGGGCTTCACACGCATGGTGGTGCGCGGGACGCTTCTGTTTGCGAGTAACACAAAGTCGAACGATGGCTTCCAAATATGGAACGTGAGCAATCCGGCAACTATAGTCCGCTATGATACGACACCGGTCAATATCCAACAGGCATCGACCGCGGGCATGGATTGCGACGGCGACTATATATACATCGGCCAGCGCAGCAATCGGGCGCTCCAGATTATCGGCCCCTCGTGATGCATATGAACAAACAATCCGGATTCACGCTCATGGAAACGATCGTCTATATCGGTCTTTTTGGCATCATCATGGCGATGGGCATGCTCTCTGTGCATCAGCTGCTCGGGGGGAGTGCCCAAGTCAACAAAAAGTCGACCGTGCAGGACGAACAAAATTTTGTGTTGCGTAAGATCATCGGAGCGCTCGGCAGCATTGACCCGACGGAGACCTACACGCCGTCTTCGGGTACTTCGGCGACGCTTTCGTTTACACGGTATGACGGCATGCAGGTGGCCGTGAGGCTCAGTGGCACGCGCGTAGAGATGAGCGAAAACGGCGGGACTACCTATGAACCCATCACGACCGACAATGTCTCCGTATCCAATCTCATGTTTACCTACGTGGCGCCTTCCGGCGCGGGCCCCGCAGGCATAGCGGCGAGCGTCACCGTAGATGGCCTCGAAGCGTCGACTACGCGCTATATACGCAAATAACATATGCACACACATACCAGCCAACGCGGATTCGTCGCGCTCATATCCGTCATCATCATCGCGGCGGTCTTGCTTCTCGTCGTCGCATCGTCGGGCCTCACGAGCTTCTACAGCCGCTTCAATACGCTCGATGCCGAGCTCAAGGCACGCAGCGAGGGTGTGGCTGATGCGTGCGTCGACTATGCGTTGGTGCAGCTGGCGCTCGGGAGCGATCCGAGCGGCAGTACGCTCTCGCTCAACGCGATCGACGAGTGTCGGATCGGCGCCATGACAGGCTCGTCGCAGATCACTTTCCGCGTCCAGGCGACATCGAGCGATCAGGCGGTCACCAATCTCCAGATCGTGGTGAATGGGGGCGACCTTTCGGTCGTCTCGTGGGCCGAAATCGCGACTTTTTGAGTCGCCGCATCTGTCGAGGTCAGACCTCGACAGATGACAGATGTGCTGAACTTTGCTCTTTCATGAAAAAATGGTAAAAGGTATAGGATTTCTTCATGACGGTCGTCACGGAGGATAATTATCATGATTATGTATAATCTTAAAAACATGCAGAAGAAGATTCAAAATAAGGCCACGCCTGCCAGCAGGCAGGGCTTTACGCTCATCGAGATACTGGTGGTCATCGGTCTCATCGCGATCCTCGCGGGCGTAGTGCTTATCGCGATCAACCCGGCTCGTCAGTTTGCCCAGGCGCGCAATAGCCAGCGCGTGTCAAACGTCACGACGATCATGAATGCACTGGGTCAGGATTTGGCGGAGCATAAGGGCGTTTCGTCGTGCACAAGTATCACTAACTCGACGACAACCATCGGCACGGGAGGCACAGATTTGTCCACCTGTCTCTCGTTGTACATTGCATCAGGAATCCCCATGGATCCTGTGGCGTCAAGCAGTGCAAATACACTCTACGAAATCTCTGTTAATTCATCTGGTCGCTATACTATCTGCGCGCCAAAACATGCGGAAGCAGTCCTCGGGACGAGTGTCTATTGCTTGGTCCGCTAAGGGCTCGTCCACAAATTAACGTACCCGTTATGTGTGGACTACACTTATGGGCCCGTTCATTTTGTGTTGCAGTTATTTATGAACGGGACCTAAGCAATCTTTGTTTTCAAGAAAAAACTACTCCGACAATCACAGGGCGGTTTGCTTTTGGTCAATTATCCAGACGATCATCCAATTCATCCCACTCACGTCATCCATTGCCACTACACCTAAATCACGCTATAGCGTGATTTAGGTGGGGGGGTCAGGAGTGATGTGGGTGTGTGTGGTCGGGTGGTGTGTATGTTGCACTATATAAATAAAAGGAAAGAGCGTAACAGAAAAACCGCCCCGACAATCGTGGGGCGGTTTTGCTATTAGTCGATACGAGCGGCCAAGGTCTCGTCCATGAGTTGTTTGAGGTATTTCATGAACGGCGTGCCGCCGGTGCCTACCTGATTCGAGTTGGCAGTCGTTCCGCGGATGGTGGCCTGCTTTTGGATATATTCCGCCGCATAGCCGTAGTGTATCCACAAGAATTCATGAGCCTCGGTAACGCAGGCGTTGTAGACATCCTTCAGATAAGCATGCCGCATTACGAATGGCCGGATTTTCGGGCGTGCTTCGATTGCGTACAGGAGACGGCGATGGCCGCGCGGCATGTATTTGCGCATCTCCTCCAGATATTCGGTGAGTTCGGTCTTCACATGTACGACGCCGAGCGCTGCGCGGATCATGGGTATCGTCGGGCTCTGTGAGCCGGTCTCGCCATGCAGGTGTTGACCAATTCCGCCGTATGCTTCGACGCCTTGGTAGACGACGCCCTCGGGAAGGAATGGATTATTCTTCCATCCCCATATCCACAAGCGTGCGCCATCGAAGAAGGCATGAGGATCGCATTCATCAGGCATACGCTTGAGGACCCTCTTCATCTCCACTAAAGCGGGATGAAGTTTGGTGAGCCCCTGCTCGCATAGGTGCGGATCATTATCTAGCACCGCATCTTGCGCACCTACGACGGCGGGTATCGCCTTGCCGCCATGCGCCTCGATCTCAATGTGATCGAGGATGAACCATCGTTCGTCGCGTCTGTCTGCGCCGGCGCAAAAGTGCTGCATGACCTCGATGTTGCCGAGTGCCACTGGACCGTCTTTGCTCACACGGCGGTAGTTTTGCGGTGCGTAGTCGTCGTACGAAAGTATCGGCATGCGGCCGAGTAGATCCGAAGATCGCTTGAGCGGTATCGCGATATTGGCCGGGATGTATGGCCGCGGCTTCCCTTCCCGTGAGCCTTCCAAGACGAACCCTGAGGCGGCATAGGCGAGCTTTTGGTGGAAACGCGGCAGCTCGCGATACGTGACTTTGTCTGCGTCGTACTGGGGTATGGCCTCGCACGCCGGCCCCCATGTGTGATTCATGAGGTGTGTGGGCAAAGTATCTAATATGATCTCGAGCTGCTCGAAATCGCGCGAGAGTCTTTGCAGCGGATCTACCGGCAAGACTCCAAGCTCGGTGATGCCGAATCCGCTAAGGTCTAGGCGATGGGACATGCTGTCCTCCTCGTATGTGTCAAACAACAGGCCTGGTGTGAAGTCAGGCAGTCTGCTCACTAGGCTACGCAAAATCGGAAGCTTGTCAATCTATCGACGAGCCTTGTCGCGACGGTCTTCTTCCACGACACGGTCGACTTCGCGCTCGCGCATGTCGAGCATGTGTTTGCTCTCGACGAGCTTTTTCTTGAGCTCCTCGACCTTTTTCTTGGCGGCTTCGAGTGCGAGCTCCGCTGTGTGCAGGTCCATTTCCTGATGTTTGACCTCCTGTGTGTGCCAGGCGACTTGGCGCTTCATCTGGGCGAGCTGCATAGGGTCCATGCGGTGCATTATACACTACCCATATTCACTTGCCCGTCTCGCCATGTGCTACGGTTGCATACAAAAATCCCCGCAACATGTTGGTGCGGGGATTTTGAGTTAGAACGAAATATCGATCGGCTGCTTTGAGTGCGCATGCGTGATTCTTTCGCTCACGATGCGCAGTACGTGCCGGAAGGCGTCGGATGCCTCGTCGATCGTTTCGTTGGTCGAAGTCCCGATCACGGGAGACACCCGTACGTATGCGATGTTTCCGTGTACCCTGCCCTCTTTGCTAAATACGCGGGGTCCGAATCGTCCGCTCAAGAGCATGCGGGCGATGGGTTCGCCCGATGCGAGGCCAGTGATTTTCACGGCTATGAGCGCACCCTCGTACTCCACTGATACATGCGGGATGTCTCGGAGATTTTCTGAGAATCGCGTCCCGACCTCCCACGCTCGTTTGTCGAGCGGATGTGCGGTGAGGTATTCCAATATCGCCGTCGCCACTGCGCAGGCTCCTGCATTTCCGCCATACGTCGATCCATCGTCTCCGGGCTCGAAGATGGACATGAAATCCTCGGTGCCGACGAGTGCCGAGATGGGGATGAGTCCTCCGCCGAGCACCTTTCCGAGGGTGACTGCGTCGGGTCGGTATTGTGGTCCGAACTTTTGCCATGCCATCCGATAGCCGCAGCGATCAAGACCGGTCTGGATCTCGTCGACGACAATGAGGAGTCCGTGTCGGCGCGCCACTGTGTAGATATTCCGATATTCGCCTGTCTTGTCGAAAAGCGGCCCGCCTTCCCCCCGATGGATTTCCATGAGGATGCCGACGGTATTCTCGTTGATCGCCGCTTCCACCGCTTCCGCGCTGTGTGCGACGGTCACGAGCTTTGGATACGCCGTCTCCTCCGAAGCGTACATGCTTTGGAAGTGGTTGACGCGCCCGTGGAAGCCATACTGGATGACGATTACTTCGGGCTTTTTGATATTGCGCCGCCGCTGCGCGTGCAGCTTGAGCGCATGGAGCGCGCTCGCCGTCGCTTCGGTGCCGCCGTTTTTTACCAGTACCCGGTCGTATCCCGTATAGGTGCAGACTGTTTCGCAGAAGCGTGCGTAGTACCTATTCGGTACCAAATTAGGCACCAGATCAAGGCGCTGTTTTCCTGCCGCGACTTCATTCAGGGCATTGATCGGCACGTCCCACCCATGCGCTACAAGGATGGTCGAATAGCTCGCGAGCATGTCGATGGCGCGCTCTCCTGCCTGGTTGTACAGGAAAGGGCCTTCCGCATGATCTGCCACGAAGGGTAGCCGATGGTAGTTGCGAGCGCTGTATTTACTGATCAGCTCCATAACCGTGGGGTCGTCCATGGATGCCTCCTCTTGTTGCTATATAGTTGTCCTTATGTTCTTGTATCTTTGTAGCACAGTTGAAATGCCGTCGCCAGGGATGTAGTAAAAATTTGGGTTTCGTAAACCCAAATTTGGATTTACGAAACAACCAACAATATTCCAAATTTCGCGCTATAGCCATGAAAAAGGAATTTCGGCCCCAATCCTCCCCGCTTACCTCAGATCACAGATATTCACAATAGTAGGCTATAGCCAAAGAAATGGAATATTTTAGTGAGAGCTCTTAGGTCCCGTTCATACATAAAGTTCAACACAAAATGAACGGGCCCATACGTGTAGTCCACACATAACGGATACGTTATGTGTGGACGAGCCTTTATCCATCCAAATGTTGCCGATTCAATTCATGGAGCGCGACGATAAAGAGACTCTCGCTCCAGCCGAGCGGCGTGTTGTCATTGTATTTCGTAGAGTTGGAATAGTACAACTCGGGCACTTTGCCGTCTTTGGTCACGGTCTGTTTTGCTTTCTCCAGGTACTCGGCGGCTTTCTCGGTATTGCCAATCTTTTCATAGATGATTGCAAGCCAGCTGAGGCCAAAGGTCCACTCAGCCTCCTCGGACCACCCGTCAGGGTTTTTATTGTAGTATCGATCGCCTTTGTAGCGGATCACGCCGCGTTCGCGTGGGAGGTGGTATTCGACGTTTTCAAGGATGACGGCTGCGTGCCAGGGCGATAGGACGTCGTATGGCCATATGAGCGACAGGAGTGCCAGATCCACGAACTTTTGCTTCGATTCGCGTGGCAGGAGTGCTTTCAGCGCTATCTCCCCTTTGTGTATAAGCTCATCAGGGACCTCGATCCCCTCGATGTGTTTGATGGACTTGAGGCCGGCGAGACAGGCGCCAACCGATGACGCATGCACCTCTTCATTTTCCTCCCACATGCCGGAATCCGGATCATGCCAGTATTCAAGCGTGGAGAGGTACCAGATGAGCTTTTGGATGACGCACAGATCGTCTTCGTCGCGTACGATCATGCCGGGCTCCTTGGCTTCGAGCTTGCCTATCTGGAAGAGGATGCACCCGATGGAGTCGTTTTGCTTATTGCCCCATTCCTCCCAGTATTCGTCGAAGGTCTCCGGATGATAGCGCGGGTGGATGTATTGGTGCGTGTATTGCGGCTTCTTGGCTATCGCATGATCGATCTTGAATTCGTGTTTCTTGAAGATATCGAGGATTGCGCGGTAGGTCTTGCGTACGGTCTCGTAGTCTCCGAGCACTTCAAACGCCATGCATTCGTAGAAATTGTCGCGCAGCCACGCTTTGTCGTAGCCTGTCTCGGCGCCTTTTTTCGAAGCCGCAAAGAGTCCGGAATCATATTGCAGATTTTCGAGAATCTTGAGGTGCTGGGCGATCAGCTTGTCGTAGATAGGGTGTGGTGATGTCGGCATGAGGATATTGTAGCGCAATTCATAGATTTCTCGGCATACATACAGGTGTGTACACAAAGGTGGTATACGAAAAGGGTTGCAGGTGCTATACTTTGAATCAGAAGAGAAGAAGTGTCGGTCGGTATTGACTGACGATCACGCAGGGAGTGACGAACATGTCTCATGGATTTTGGAAAGCGGTCGCGACAGGGCTTGCGCTGTCGATCTTCGCCGTCTACGCGGCGTACTCATGGCCCGTCTTGATGCTCTGTGTTGTCATGCTGGTCGCATGGATAGCCGCTCGAAAATGGCAACACAACTTCTGGTTTGTTGTCTCGCTGGCCGTCTTCACGGCGTCAATGTGGTTCTTGCACAAGGACATAATGCATGACTCTCTCACGCATCAGATCGCTAGTCAGTTCAACGCGATGGTTGGTGGTATCTTTGACGGCGTGAAGAGTAATTTCTTGACTAAGTAGCATCGTCCATCGGACGATCCGCCGCACTCTCATGAGTGCGGCGTTTTTCATGACTCATATAGTAATGACACCCGAGCGCGCGTCTCGGGTGTCAGTCTTCTAGGATAACCGTCCGTTTTGGTGTCTTCTGCACTTCAACAAGCACTTCCTTCATGAGGGATCGCGCTCGTGCCCCCACTTCGGAGATGAGAAGCGGAGTCAGAGGATGGAAGAAAGGCACGGGAATGGGAAACAGTGCTTCCGCAGACGAGGGAAAGATGGCGAGGCAGTTGATATGCGCCTTTGCCAGCTTGCTCATCCTGCGCAAAGCGCGCAGGGTGCGTTCATCGATGCGTTCCATGCCACGCCGGATTGCCGCAGAGGTGTCCGAGAATCGCAGGGTCACCTGCGTGTACCACTGGAAGAGCGCGTGCTCGGTCCAGTGGATCTCATCAGGCAACGGCCGGCTCCCGATGATCAAGATGTCGGTCGGCCGCACGATGCGGATCGCTTCGATGAGCGGGACTGGTAGGCTCGCCGCACCGTCCACACACTCCACATCGCCGAGTTTTACCTTCGGGAAGATACCCGGCACGGCCATTGAGGCATGCGCTACGTCGATCCATCTGAATGGGTTTCGCCGATTTTTGAGGTCGACGAGCTTGCCTTTGCCGTGCGGAGATTCCGTCACGACAGCGTAGAGGCCCATGTGGACTTGGTGGATCGCGTCATCTCCCAAGAGCTTATTCACTTCGTCGATGACATGCTCTTTGAGTTTGATTTTCCCTTTGCGCACCTTCTGCTTTTTTTGCGGGATGGGCGGGTTCATCTTTTCGATAAGGCGCTCCTCAGAGAGGAGTCCCGCATAAAACGGTACAAGCTCGTGTGCATTTCCCGTCGCAAGCCCGATCCCGGTCATGACACCCGATGAAATGCCCACGATCGCTTCGGGTATCTGATTGAGTCCGGCATCTTGCAGCGCATGCGCGATACCGGCACCGAATGCTCCGCCCCATCCCGCACCCATGACAATGATAAGCAAGCGGAACGCGCGACCCGTTTCGTCAATCGGAAGCTCACCTGCGTCGAGACGTTCCTTCGCCCAAAAAGTTCTCCTCAATACCGCTAAAGGGTCATGAGGAGTGTTGTTGATGGTCTTCATTCCACCCTCCTCACGTTCAGTGTTTCTTCGTCTCTGTCCTCACAATAGCGTACCTGCTATTGCGAGGCGTGCAAGTGTATATCCCATTGACAAAATATCCCCATCGCATCAATATCATGAGTAGAAAATAGGTCATTCCCCAGGGAAGGATACGAAAATGACAGATGCACATAGGCATAGCGCTGGCGCGCCGCCCATATCTCAAGAATGGGATCTGTATACCGAGGAAGAGCATGATCGGTGGCGCCGACTCTACCGGCGGCAGATGGAGATACTGCCGGGACGTGCATGTAGTGAGTTTCTCGAGGGCCTGAAAAAGCTCGACATGTCGCGCGGCATCCCAAACTTCAAGAACATCAATAAGAGCTTGAGGGCGACGAATTGGGAAGTCGTCGGGGTCGAAGGGCTCGTGGAGGACAAGCATTTCTTTGAGCTCCTTTCGCAGCGACTATTTCCTTCGACATGTTTCATACGCCGCGAAGATCAGTTCGATTACATCGTGGAGCCGGACATCTTCCATGATGGTTTTGGACACTTACCCATGCTGATGAATCCGGTCATTGCCGACTACATGCAGGCGTATGGCAAGGGCGGACTGAAGGTATTGGATGATCCAGTCAAGCTCAAGCAGTTGGCCAGGCTGTACTGGTACACGATCGAGTTTGGTCTCGTGCAGACACCAGACGGATTGCGTATCTACGGGTCGGGCATTGTGTCGTCACCGAGCGAATCGGTCACCTCACTGGAGCTTACAGGCCGGCTGCGCGTCGCGTTTGATCTCATCCGCGTCATGAGTACGGAATATGAAATCTTTCATGAGCAGGATATCTATTTCGTCATCTCAGGCATTGAGCATCTCATTGAGGTGACGATGCGGGATTTTGCGAGGGAGCATGTTTATGAAAGTGTTGCCGAACGACCGATAATCTCTGCCGGTGGTTGGGTGCCTTGCGATAGGCTCTATGGCCCGAATCCAAAACGGGTATGATGCATGCCGCCGATCCTTCTAGGATCGGCGGCATCTCTTTTGGAATTATCCAGTACCCCATCTCGTGTGTGCTCGTTATCCTGCTATCATGTACGCATGTGCTTTTCAGCTACGGCCAGTTTTGCGGCGGGAGCGGCGCTCACGGCAGTCGGCGCGGCTACCATGTTGCGTGCGAAGAAGTCCCACCAAAAACCCTTTGCGGCAATACCGCTTTTCTTTGGTATCCAGCAGATCGCCGAAGGTTTCGTCTGGCTTTCGCTTGCGCCGGGTGGTGTCGTTTTCAACACCATCCCGATCTATCTGTACTTCTTTTTTGCGCATGCGTGGTGGCCCGCATACCTCCCCTTTGCGGTCTTGAGTCTCGAGACGGATGCCTTCCGCAAGCGCTTGATACTGCTTGTGCAGATCGCCGGACTGATCGTCGGCGCCTATTACGCATATTATCTGGTGACATCTGCTATCTCGGCCCGGATCTTCAATAGCTCGATCATCTACAGCTACCCATGGGACACATATAGCCCGTATATGGTTGCTGCCTACATCCTCGCGGCCTGCGGCAGCTGTCTTTTGTCGAGTAGCCGTATAATCCAGATATTCGGTATCCTGACGCTCACGTTCCTCATCGTCGCAGTGATGTTTTTCTACGCCGCCTTTGTCTCGGTATGGTGTTTCTTTGCGGCGATACTGAGCCTTATTGTGTATCTGTATGTTTCGCGACGCTAAGGACTCGTCCACGAGGCTCGCATTGTAAGGAGTCGGGTGGATATGGGATTGTTTAGAGAATCTTTGAGAGTGCCTCTTCTACCTGAGCGAACAGATCGTCAGGCGTGCCGTCGTTGCGAAACTGCTTATCGGCCATAGACATGACCGCCGAGATGTTTTGCTTGGTCGGGTCTGTATTCGTCATTTCGCGAGTCTCGTCCGCCCTAAACTTCTCAAACGACACCGCGTCGGTCCCTGATCCTCGATGCGTGATGCGTCCGTAACGGGCCTCGATATCTGCATCGACAGCCCATAGGAATCCGCCATGTTCTTTGAGGTATTTCGCTTCGCCAATGTTTCGAATTGATTCAATAATGACATGATCGCCGCTCTCGAGCGCATGCCCGACAAGCTGCTTGGTGATGTAGTCAGAGCCGTGCGTCGCGCGCAAATCGTTGCCGACCGTGACCATCGTATCTCGGTTGTTGGGGAGACCGCGGCGCGCGATTTCCTCGTTGAGAAAAGCGCGCACTGACAGGTGTCTGAAGCCATGCTGTCCGACCAGGTAGTCGACAATGGTGCCTTTCCCCGCACCCAAAGTCCCGGTTATGCCGATGATGATTCTCTTTTTTGTGTCCATATTTCATCTCCTTTTGTATACGAATGAGCACTCGCTTGATTATACTCGTTTGCGGGCGGTGGTGATGCATCGTGACATAACTTCACAAAAAGTAAATGAACCCGGAGCATGATTTTAGAGTATTGAAGTGTCATGCGGATATGAGATAATGCGTATTACTTAACCAATTCAAGATGCTCATTCCATGAACAAAACACTTTTTGCAATTATCGGACTTCTCGTGCTGATCGGCATTGGATTTGGTGGTATGGAGATCGCGCGGCGCTCTTCATCGCAGGGAGCCACGCCGCTCGACACTTCTTCTTCTGCATCGGTGGGGAGCGTCCCGGACGAGCAAGGGGCCGCCACAGAGACTCCAGAAAGCGTCCAGCCATCGACAAGCGATACAGCTGTCGCAGAGAATCCTGCGCAGCCGGGCACCTATACAATGACTGAAGTGCGCACGCACAACACCGCATCAAGCTGCTGGTCTGTCGTTCAGGGTGTCGTCTACGATCTCACGAGCTGGATCAGTAAGCACCCGGGGGGTGCAAAAGCCATCAAACAGCTCTGTGGCACCGATGGCACCGACAAATTTGTGGGTAAGCATGGCGGCATGGAAAAACAGGAAATGACCCTCGCCTCGTTCAAGATCGGGATACTCGCCCAATAGGAGAAAGGAGCGACATGAAAACCATTCACCTCGCGATTCTCTTGTGCACGGCTGTCGTCATGCTGATTGCCGACGGGCATGGATGGAGGTGGATGCGCGGCACCGTCGCGACACTCGATCGCCGTGCGGTACGTATGCTCCACTACCTGATGTGGACCGGGCTATCGCTCATGATCGCGACGGGGCTCATACTTTTTTCCCGTGCACCGTCGTACTATCTAGGGAGACCGGCATTTCTCATGAAGATGTGCGTCGTGGCGATCCTCGTCGTCAATGGCATCCTTATCGGACGCTTACAAGGTATCGCGCTCGAGCGACCCTTCGCTTCCCTCTCCTCCAAAGAAAAGCTCCCGCTCATGGCAAGCGGAGCCATTTCTACCGCCGCCTGGATCGCCGCTCCGCTCATCGGCTATTTCCTCATATAGCATTACACCGCATCCGAAATTATGGATGACATACCATCTTCAAAAATAGAGTGGGCGCAAGACACATTCGGGAGGTTCTGTAGAGTAGAAAAACACCCGAATTTGTTTCGCAGGGACTATATATTGTCCGGAAAAAAGTACTTGTTTATGATTCGCGGCCGCGAATCATAAACAAGTACTATAAAAACAGGAATGGGTTTGTTAGAAATGGTATCATCTCCATAATTTCGGATGCAGTCTAGTGTGTCGATTCTCTCGCTGCATTGACAAGCTTCTTTATGTCTTCAAATCTTCCCTGTTCGGTAGAGCCGAGGACGACCGCGACGACCGGATGATTCGGTGCGGCGTCAAATACGACCGCGAGATTGCCGCCTGCCAGATCGGTGTAGCCGGTCTTGCCCATGATGATGCCGGGGATCGCATCGAGTGCTCTGTCGGTATTGACGACGTATGCCGTCGCACCATTGATCGAGGTGAGTGAGAAAGAGGGCTTGGTCGTCGCCGAAAAGACATCGTGGAAATGCATGCTCGCATACGAAAAGAGAATCGCGACATCATGCGCAGAGCCGAATGCGCCGGATTGCGTCGTGCTCTCGTCGAGGCCGCTCACATTGAGGAAATAGGTCTTGGTGAGACCAAGCTGCCGAGCCAGATCATTCATGCGCCAGAGCGTGGCTTGTCCGCGCGGTGCCTGTGGATATTTCATGCGGAGGGGTTCGTCTGCGATTTTTGCGAGTACTTCGGCGCCACCGTTGCTTGATGCGGTGAGCGTGAGATCGATCACGTCTCCTGCGTACCATACATCTCCTTGGGCGAGGCGCTCGTCTCTGCCTGGTGTTGCGGTGTCTTCGGGAATCACGATTTGCATGTCGGAAGCGAGGACTTCCGCGACGGCCAGAGCCATCGGGACTTTGGTGATCGAGGCGAGCGAGAGCTGTGCATCGGGATTGAGCTGATAGAGTACACGTCCATCGGTGATGTCCATGACGTAGGCGGCCTTGCCGATGAGTGATATGGATGCAAATGCTTCATCGGGAACGGGAGCAAATTGAAGCGTAGCCGCTACGGCAGCGCTCTGTTGGGTGGGCGTATGTTCCGTCGCGACTTGTGCGGGTGGTGTATGTTGCAAATAGGAGGCGGTAAAAAAGCCGCTCGCGACGAACATGAGTCCGAGAGCGGTCGCACCCGCCGCACGAGCTCGGGGTGAGTCAAGCGGATGCTTGGTCTCCTCCGGCAAGGTCGTCGGGGTGGGTATGGTGTCCGTCAGTATTTCTTCCATGAGAGTCGTTGAATGGTTCTTCCCCGCCGGAGGCGGATCCACTTCCGGTGGAAAAGTCAGTCAACGTGGCTGCTATTTTATCATAATTCGGCAGATCTTCTACGCGCGTCAGCCCCAAGTGGGCCAATAATTCTGTGGTGGGGCGATACAGGTATTCGCGACTGTCGGATGGATTGCTCGTGCGTTCGATGAGTCCGCGTGCGAGGAGTGTGCGAATGGTCGAGCTGGTATTGACGCCGCGGATGTAGTCGATGCGGCTTTTTGTCGATGCGCCACGGTAGAGGATGATGGCCAGTACTTCAAGCCCCGCGTCGCCGACCTCTTTGTCTTCGATATATGCAGATTCGATGACGCTACTCACTGCGGGAGCGACGGCGAGCGAGACTTCGGTCTCGGTGCGGATGAGCGTGACTCCCCTCCCTGCAAAGCGCGTGGTGAGCTCGTCTAGAATGCCGTCGAGTACGTGCGGCTCGATATGAAGCTTCCCCGCGAGTGCCTTTTTTGCCATCGAACCTCCTTCGACAAAGAGAAATGCCTCTGCTTGGGCAGCGAGGTCTCTGGGTGCTGATGATTGTGCCGGTTCCATAAGTAGTAGTGAAGAATAATGTAGGACATCCGATGTCCTACATGCCGTAGGTGGGCGCAGTGATCTGTTCGACCTCGATCGTGATGTCCTCGAAGAGTCTTTCCTGTGTGACAGAGGCGCTGCCGGATCGGACGAGCTCGAGGACTGCCAGGAAGTATACAATGACTTCGTGGCGGTCTTTTGCCGATTTGGTGAGTTCGCTCCAGCGCGTCCTCACGGCGCTATGGATGCGGCGATTGAGCTGCTTGATGACGTCTTCGAGCGCAATGACGGGTGCGACGGCAGCCTGTGCCATTTTCTCCGGCATAGGGAGGATGTTTACGAGGCGCTGTGCAGCTGCGGCGATCGTGGATGCGCCCGCTTCTGCGGGGGTAAATACCGTCGGGCGCAACGGAGTCTTTTGCATCATGATAAGCGGCGCCTTTCCCCACGCGGCTCGGAGCTCTTTAGCGGCAGTGCGGATGAGTGCGTATTGTGCGAGGCGGCGTTCGAGCTCTTCGACGGACTGGCGCTCGTCCTCGGAGAGCTCCAGCCCTGGCAGGAGCGTGCGGGATTTGATGACGAGGAGTGTGGAGGCGACGAGGATGAATTGTGCTGTCTCTCCCAGTGGTAGCTCGGGCAGGCTCTCGACATAAGCGAGGTATGCGTCCGTCACTTCGGCAAGTGAGACGTCCGATATCGACATCTTGCGCGCCTCGATGAGCTCCAGGAGTTTTTCGAGCGGGCCTTGGTATGTAGTAGTATCGAGGGCGAAGGGCATGGGGATAATGGGCTTGACTTTTGGTAATGACTTGATATCATTTAACTACAAATGGCCATTTGGCTCCGGAGACCCCCGCCCTGCGGGGGTTCGTCTGTGAAAGAGGAGGTCTGACAAAGCAGCGCGCACCACCATATTTCACGCTCATGCACCGCTCCGGTGAATTCACTTCGGTGTAGAGTTTGCTTCTGGTCGCTCCACAGCTTGAAGGGCTTTTCCGTGTCCATATCTGGTGTACAGCACATAGTATCACAAAAACCGCCCGGCTGGCTGAGCGGTAAAGTTGCACCTATGACATTAGGCCGAAAGCAGCGTATCGATGCGATTCATATCGCGGGGGAAGAGGGTCGCTTCTTTCACATTGTCGAGGCCGAGCATCTTTTGGGTGAGGCGCTCCAGGCCCATCCCCCATCCGCCGTGTGGCGGGATGCCATATTTGAATGCTTGTAAGTAAAACATAAAGTTCAGCGGATTGAGACCCTTGAGGTGTA
>Ga0194120_10003955_pt1 | contig 23454 bp, 18 predicted proteins | sample TA2MahCa65mmetaG_FD_148642 | JGI IMG/M metagenome (GOLD analysis project Ga0194120, IMG submission 148642) | Freshwater microbial communities from Lake Tanganyika, Tanzania - TA2015019 Mahale Deep Cast 65m | ecosystem: Environmental > Aquatic > Freshwater > Lake | place: Tanzania: Lake... | reverse complement strand
AGGGTTGAATGCTCAGGGTACGGGCATCCATTACACTGATATTGGCAACCTGATTAATAGGAACAGGGGCTCCGTAATAGTCCACCATCAATCCCTCAAACATTTGTGGATTTGCCTTACCGGCACGAATCTTGATCAGCTCTGCCTCCAGATGACCAATTGCTTTTTTCATTTGATCCTGCGCATGCGCAGCAATCGATTGAATATCTTCTGACATGGTAGCAAAATTATGAAGTTTTACACACTATTCCCCGATGCATAGCAGAATGAAAAAAAGAAATTACGTTTGCAAAAATCAATCTCATGGCCAATACTGCAGAGCTAAAAAACATAGCTACTCAAATTCGTAGAGACATTGTTCGCATGGTACACGCGGTTAATAGCGGGCATCCGGGTGGTTCTTTGGGATGTGCTGATTTTTTTACCACACTTTATTTTAACATCATGAAGCATCAAACTTCCTTTAACATGGATGCTCCAGATGAAGATGTATTTGTTTTATCTAACGGGCATATTTCTCCTGTATATTATTCTACGCTTGCCCGTGCCGGCTACTTTGACACCAAAGAGTTAGCTAGTTTTCGAAAATTAAATTCTCGATTGCAAGGCCATCCGGCCACGCATGAACATTTGCCGGGCATTCGTATTGCGTCCGGATCATTGGGGCAAGGCCTAAGTGTTGCGGCAGGAGCTGCGTTAACCAAAAAGCTCAATGGAAAAAAAGACCTGGTTTTTTCTTTGCATGGAGATGGCGAACTAAATGAAGGCCAGATTTGGGAGGCAGCTTTATTTGCTGCGCACCATAAAATAGATAATTTGATTGCTACTATTGACTGGAATGGTCAGCAGATCGATGGCCCCACAGATAAAGTAATGAACCTGGGAGACCTTGAAGCTAAGTTTAGTGCTTTCGGCTGGACCGTGTTGCATATGGATGGCAATGATATGGACAGTACCGTAGCTACCTTGGAAAAAGCAAAATCATTGACCGGACAAGGAAAACCCATTGTAATTCTGATGCGCACAGCCATGGGTAAGGGTATAGATTTTATGGAAGGAACGCATGAATGGCATGGTATTGCACCAAATGATGAGCAATTGGCCAGAGCATTGGCTCAATTACCTGAAACCTTGGGAGACTATTAATACAAACCTATTTTATAGGTTGCTGCTCTTGCCGAAGGTATCCATGAAGCAGCAAGAGCAATTACCAAAACAGTTCCAGCTACCAAAAAAAAGTCCTCTGCTTTTACAGCAACGGGATAATATTCAATTAAAAAACTTCCCCCTTCGAGAGGAATTAGATGATAGGTGATCTGCAGCCAGGCTAAACCATAGGCCAAGAACATCCCTATTCCACTTCCCAGTATCGATAACAATAGTCCTTCGGTTAAAAAAATTCTTTGCACCAGCTGCTTGCTGGCACCAAGCGCCTGTAATACCTGAATATCTTTTTGTTTTTCGAGTACCAACATAGTAAGCGCCCCAATCATAGTAAAGGCCGCCACAATCAGGATAAGCGATAAAACACCATAGACAATCCATCGCTCAGTGCGCATGACTTTAAAAAGCGTTTTGTTTTGTTCATATCGGTCTTCCGCAAGAACCGCTTTGCCCATAATAGCTTCGAGTTGAGACCGGACACTAGCTGCATGTGCCATAGAATTTACACGCAGTTCCACAGCGCTGACTTGTTCGGCGTTCAACCCTAATTGCTCTCTCATAAAATCAAGAGAGGTAATGGCGTATTGATCGTCAAAATCTTGCTGTATTAAAAAACTAGCCGCTGTTTGAGCCGTATCTACACGAATAGATTCAGCCCAATCCACTTGCAATCCTGAAGTTTTTCTGGGCAAATACACTGTAATGGGTTCAAGATTTCTATCGGCCAGCACCCCAAGTGTTGCTTCCACTCCTGCTCCTAAAACCAGTAATGGATATGCTGCTGTGCCCACCTCAAACTGTCCGCTTACCAAATGCTTTGAAACTCCACTAACATGCGTGAAGGCCGTGTCCACTCCTTTGAGTGTAACCAATGCCTGATTCTGGCCAGCTTGTAGCATTGCTCTTTCTTCAATCACCAGAGAAACTGCCTCAACACCTGATATTTTTTGCAAAGAACTTAATTGAGCCGAGGTAAGCGTGATTACTTTTCCTTGTGCGGGCACTAAACGCCAATCCGGATAAAAAGAGGAATACAGTGATTTAACCATCCCTTCAAAGCCATTGAATACACTTAACACCAAGATGAGTGCTGCTGTACCAATAGCCATTGCCAATACAGAAATCCTGGCAATCCAGTTAATGGCTTGAGTAGATTTTGGTGCTTTAAAATATCGCCAGGCAAATAATAAATGCATGAACGGTTTTTAAGAAGCAGAGGAAGGGTCATTGGGGTTGGCGGATCGTTCCTGCTGAATTTTTTTAAACAACTCTTCCATCTTAAATACATGACCCAGCGTGTTGTCGCTAAAAAATTTCAATACAGGTATACTTCGTAATTGATGTCTGACCTGCGCCGCTAATTCTTTTTTGATCTCATGATGCCGATCCTCGATCTTTTGAAGCGCCGCTTCCGGATCCTTAACTTGAAAAAAGCTAAGGTAAAATCGGGCTTCCAGTAAATCGGGTGTTACTTTAACATCTGCAATGGAAACCATTCCACCATTGAGCATAGTTAAGCCCAAACGCTGAAAAATACCGTTCATTTCCTGGTTCAATAAACCGGCAATTTGCTTCTGTCTTTTTCCTTCTTCCATAAATCCGCTTTCTATCCCTGTAAAAGTAGTTACTTTGTTGCGATCAGCGTTCAAAGATATGCGTGCGTATTATCGAATTTTTGGCTATTTAACCCAGTCTAAGGGAACCGTATTGCTCTATGCGCTCTTTATACTGTGTAGTATCTTTTTCTCTATTGTGTCCATCGGGATGCTCATGCCTTTTTTGCAATTGATCTTTACCGGAAAGGGCTCAGCCATTACGCAAAGCAGCAATCAGTTGCTTCAATCCATCAACAATTACTTACATCAAAGTATTGCCTCCGGTGGCAAAGCTCATACCCTGAAACTCATTTGCTTATTGATGACAGGGTTTATCATTGGTAAGAACTTATTTCTTTATTTGGCCTACTATGTGCTCAACCCTCTGAAGCATCAGTTGGTAAATAGATTAAGAGAGGAGGTTTACGAAAAGGTGCTGCAATTACCCATTGGATATTTTACAGAGAAGAAAAAAGGGGATTTGATGAGCCGAATGACTAACGATGTTTATGAAGTGGAGGTTTCGCTGATTGGCACATTAGAAGGATGGATTCGGGATCCTCTGACCATTATTATTACTTTAACTGTTTTATTTTTAATCAGCCCGCAGCTCACCCTGTTTATCCTATTATTGATTCCTGTGCTAGGGTTGGTCATTGGCAGAATTACCCGCTCGCTCAAAAAAATTTCACAGGAAGTGGCTATTCGATTTGGAGAAACCTTGTCTGTCTTGGACGAAACACTTTCCGGTTTAAGAGTAGTGAAAGCATTTGGGATTGAATCGTTACTGACCAATAAATTCAAAGAAAGTAATCGCAGACTGCTGGCTTCTCGTAATCGAATTGGGTATCGAAGAGATTTGGCCTCCCCTCTATCTGAAATAATGGGAGTAATTGTTTTTACAGGAGTTCTTTACTATGGAGGCAGATTGGTATTGCAACAACAACTACTAGAAGCTTCTGCTTTCATAGGATTTTTAGGGATCTTTTATAATATCATCAGTCCGGCCAAAGCCCTTTCAACTTCCTTTAGTAATATGAGGAAGGGAAGCGCCGCTATCAACCGAATTGAAGAGATTCTCAATGCCCCATTAGTTGTGGAGGAGGCCAAGGATGCCATCACCCTAACCGGATTTAGTCAGGGAATTGAATTTAAAAATGTAAGTTTCTCCTATGGCGATAAAGTGGTAGTTGAAAATATCAGCTTTACCATTCCAAAAGGAAAAACCGTAGCGCTAGTGGGCTCCTCCGGAGCAGGCAAGTCGACGCTTGCGGATTTATTGCCACGCTTTCATGATGTGAGCAGTGGCGAAATACTCATTGATGGTTGCAACATTAAATCCTTCACACTGGATTCACTTCGCAAGCAGATGAGTATTGTTACCCAGGAGCCGATTTTGTTTAATGATTCCATTGCCGGCAATATTGCCATGGGCCACAACCCCGCAGATGCAGCAGCAATTGAACAAGCGGCCCGGATTGCAAATGCACATGATTTTATTCTGCAAAAAGAACAAGGCTATGCCACCAATGTTGGAGATCGGGGAGCCAAGCTAAGTGGAGGGGAGCGTCAGCGTGTTACCATTGCTCGCGCATTGGTAAAAAATCCAACCATTCTCATTTTAGACGAAGCCACTTCCTCATTGGATACGGAAAGTGAACGATTGGTACAGGAAGCCATCAATAATATGATGCAGGAAAGAACCAGTCTGGTGATTGCACATCGACTATCAACCATTCGACATGCTGACCAAATTCTGGTACTTCAGCAAGGTAAAATTGTAGAAAAAGGTTGTCATGATGAATTGATAGCCTGTAATGGTTTCTATAAAAAATTGGTGGACCTGCAAGAACTGCGTTAAATCAATACAGCTTAGCGAAGCGCCTCACGTGCAATGACTAATTTTTGAATTTCACTGGTTCCCTCTCCAATAGTGCAGAGTTTTGCATCCCGATAAAACTTCTCCACAGGAAAATCCTTGGTGTATCCATATCCTCCAAAAATCTGCACGGCATCGGTAGCCACCCGAACAGCCACCTCACTGGCATAATATTTTGCCATAGCCGCTTCTTTTGTCATTGGTAAATGCTGTTGCTTTTTGAAACAAGCTTGCTGAATCAATAAATCAGCTGCTTCAATTTCAGTAGCCATATCGGCCAGTTTGAAAGCAATGCCTTGAAAATGCGCAATGGGTTTGTCAAACTGCTGTCTTTCCATTGCATATTTCTTTGAAGCTTCGTAAGCGCCCTTAGCAATTCCCAATGAAAGTGCAGCAATAGAAATCCTTCCTCCATCCAATATTTTCATGGCTTGTTTAAAACCCTCGCCCACTTCCCCAAGTCTATGCGAATCAGGAATCACGCAATTGTCAAAAATCAACTCAGCCGTTTCACTGGCGCGCATCCCCAATTTGTTTTCTTTTTTCCCTGCAGAAAAACCAGCTGTATCACGAGGCACTACAAATGCCGTTGCATTGTTTTTTGCACGAGGCTCGCCTGTTCTGCATAACACTACTGCCAAGTCTGCGGAAATACCATGTGTTATCCAATTCTTGGTGCCGTTCAATACCCAATTTCCTTCTTGATTTTTTATAGCGGTGCATTGCATATTGCCTGCATCGCTTCCGGTATTGGCTTCAGTTAAACCCCAGGCACCAATCCACTGTCCGCTGGCCAACAGAGGCAGCCATTTCTTTTTTTGTTGGTCATTGCCAAAACTAAGTAGGTGCCCGGTACAAAGTGAATTGTGTGCGGCCACGCTCAATCCTATGGATCCACACACTTTTGCAATTTCTTCAATAGCTACTTTGTATTCAAAATAAGATAGTCCGGCACCTCCATATTCTTCGGGGACCAGGATTCCCATCAAACCTAATTTACCCAGTTCTTGTAAGGTTTGTTTGGGGAAAAACTGTTGTTCGTCCCAATCCATTACATGGGGAGCTATATGTGCTAACGCAAACTCACGGGCTGCTGAAGCTACCTGTTGCGTCAAATCCTGCGTTTGAAAGTTCATACCCAATAGTTAAAAAAGATGCCACCCCGCTGAGAGTGGCATCCGTTATCATAAACAAAAGCAATTGCCAGAGGCCAGTGCAATATAAAGAGAATTTTGAAAAAACTAACAACTGTTAGTAAAAATAATGCTATTGCTCCTTCAGCTCCAACACCAGCCCATCATATGAAAGGCGAACGTGGGGAGGCAGTTCCGACTCAACCTCGGCATGCTTACCCAATTGATGGGAGATATGAGTTAAGTAACCGGAGGGAATCTCAAGTTGATCCATTAACAAAAGAGCTTGCCCCAGCGTAAAATGGGATAGATGATCCTTTTTTCGCAGGGCATTCAATACCAATACTTCGCTCCCCTTGATTTTTTGTTGTTGATCCAAGTCTATCCGGTTAGCATCTGTAATGTAGGTGAAGGAGCCAAACCTAAATCCCAACACGGGCATCCGATGGTGCCAAACCTGTATGGGATTAACAGGGATATCACCCACATAAAAGGGTTCTTCTGTTATGGTATTTAAATTAAGCTCTGGTGTACCCGGGTATTTTGTATCAGAAAAAGCATAATAAAAGTCCCTGCGTAAAGCCTCCTCCGTGAGTGAGTCTGCATAAATCTCCAGATGACGTTTACTGAAATAATTGAAAGCCCGGATATCATCCAAGCCTGCCATATGATCTTTGTGCGGATGGGTAAATACAACGGCATCCAGTTTTTTCACCTGCTGTCGCAACATCTGATATCTAAAATCAGGACCGGTATCAACCACTAATCGAGTGGTTGCCGATTCTACCATAATACTGGAGCGAAGTCTTTTATCCTTGCTGTTGTCAGATTGGCAAACCGTACAGTCGCAACCAATCATAGGAACGCCTCCGCTGGTTCCGGTACCTAAAAATGTAATCCGTAACGGAGGGCAATTCATGAGTTATTATTGATTGGGTTTCTCCGCACTCTCAACGCGGGAAAGCACTTCTTTGTGCAAGCGAGCAGACTCCTCGGATAAATGTCCCGGATCAATTTGCAGTTGAGGAATCAGGTCAATCAAGGTGTTGATGCGTCCTTCGGTGGCTAAAAACTTATTGAGCACAACCACTTTTTTGGACTCCAGGATACAATAACCACTTTGAAAAGTTCCTCGCTCATAGCGCAGCACATATCCGGCCTGTTCAGGAATGGCCTCCAGCTTATCAAGAGTTGTTTGCGTGTATTTCATAGTTGAATTGCGAAAGTAACATTCCTATTTCTACCTACAAACTGTTAACGGGACTGCAGCGTAATAATGGGTACAATCATTTCTTCCAAACTCACACCCCCGTGTTGAAAAGTATTTCGATAATAATTGGCATAGTGATTGTAATTATTGGGGTAACATAAAAACAAATCTCCTTTGGCAAAGATGTAGGAGGAATTAATTGTGGGCGAAGGAAGTCCTGCCTGGCTTGGTTCTCGGAAAGCCAACACCTCTCGGGGTTCGTATTGCAAATTGCGTCCGTGCTTATACCTGAGATTGGCAGTGGTTTGCTTGTCGCCGATCACGCGCGCCGGTGTTTTAACACGCACACTACCATGATCTGTGGCAATGACCAAGGTAAGTGGTTTTTCCGCTATCCGTCGAAGGGCTTGGTGTAAGGGCGAATGTTCAAACCAAGAGAGAGTAACACTACGATAACTTTTTTCATCGCCCGCTAATTCTTTGAGCACTTCCATTTCAGTACGGGCATGGCTAAGCATATCCACAAAATTGTAAACAATCACATTGAGATCGTAACTCATTAGGTTATGAATCTGCTGTTGCAGTTCCTGGCCAGATTGATTATTGCTCACTTTAGTGTAAGAAACCCGTAGTTCTCCCAATCCTTCTTCCTTTAATTGTGCACGAAGGAGTTCTTCTTCATATAAGTTTTTTCCTCCCTCCTCTTGGTCCATTTTCCAACAATGAGGAAATTTTTTTTCAATTTCTGCCGGCAGCAATCCTGCAAAAACTGCGTTACGGGCATACTGAGTAGTGGCAGGTAAAATGCTATAGAAGCTATCCTCTTCGGTTAATCGAAAACTGGCCGATAACACGGGCTCAATGGCTTTCCATTGATCAAAACGAAGATTGTCAATTAACACAAAAAAAACCGGAGTCCCTTTTTTTAGCAATGGAAACACTTTGCGCTTCAGTAAAGTATGACTCATCGTGGGAGTAGTAGCCGAAGGCACCTGAATCCAACTTGCATAGTGACGAGAAATAAATTTGAAAAACTCTGTATTCGCCTCGGTCTTTTGCGAGTACAATACTTCTTCCATTTCCGGGCTATCTGTGCGTTGCATTTCCAGTTCCCAATAGACTAATTTTTTATAAATATCCCTCCACTCTTTATGATCGGGATCACTATTGAGTGCGGTAAATAAATGACGAAATTGTTGTTGATAAGCCGCTGTGGTTTTTTCTGCCACCAATCGTTTGTTATCAATAATTTTTTTCAGACTCAACAACACCTGATTAGGATTCACCGGTTTGATCAGGTAATCGCTGATTTGAGAACCAATGGCATCGTCCATCAAATTCTCTGTTTCATTTTTTGTGATCAACACCACGGGTATGGAACGATTGATCTCTTTGATTTTGGCCAGCGTTTCCAATCCGGTAATTCCCGGCATGCTTTCATCAATCAACACCACATCTACCGGATGATCACGTACATAATCGATAGCTTCAAAACCATTGGTAAAGGTTTGAACCGCGTAGCCTTTGTTCTCTAAGAACAACTGCTGTGAGTGTAAGCTCTCAATTTCGTCGTCCACCCATATTATCTGCGCCAGTGCCATAAGTTCAAATTTAGCTTTTTAAAGGTCCCCTTCGTACTTTTGAAGGCTACCATGCAGGCTTTAACAAAAATGAATACAAATCCCGCTACCAGAAAAATCATCAACGATCCTGTTTACGGATTTATTACAGTGGATCATCCTTTAGTCTTAGCGGTGGTTTCGCATCCTTATTACCAGCGTCTTCGGAATATCCATCAAATGGCATTTGCTTATTTGGTGTATCCGGGAGCCATGCATTCACGAATGCATCATTCATTGGGAGCTTACCACTTGATGGGAATTGCCTTGCACGAATTAAGGAGCAAAGGAATTGATATTAGTCCCGAGGAGGAGTTGGGCGCTAAATTGGCTATCCTGCTTCACGATTGTGGGCATGGCCCTTTTTCTCATGCCTTGGAAAAAGAATTGATCCCCGGCGTGCATCATGAACAACTTTCCCTGTTGATCATGGAAAAACTCAATGAAGAATTTCAGGGCAAATTGGATATGGCCATTGCTATTTTTACCAATCAATATCCAAAAAAGTTTCTTCACCAATTGGTAACGGGCCAGTTGGATGTGGACCGGTTGGACTATTTGAACAGAGATAGTTTTTTCACCGGTGTTGCAGAAGGGGTGATTGGTTATGACCGTATCCTAAAAATGCTTACCGTTCACCAAGGGCAATTGATGGTGGAGGAAAAAGCAATTTTTTCTACCGAAAAGTTTTTGATCAGCCGCAGGCTTATGTATTGGCAGGTATACTTACATAAAACAGTAGTAAGCGCCGAAATGACATTGGTGCATGCCTTGCGTAGAGCACAGGAATTAATTGGCAAAGGGATTGCCGTAAAAGCCGCTACAGCTGCCCTTGACTTTTTTTTACAAAATCAACAGGCCGCTGCTGCAATCAAGCAGCATTTAGACCTTTTTTGCCGTCTTGATGATCATGATGTCATGGCAAGTATTAAAAACTGGTGTGATCACCCGGATAGGGTGTTGGCCCAATTGAGCAAACTGATTGTGAACCGACAACTACTCAAAATTCGTTTTACGCCCAATACATCGTCAAGCTCAACGCTGGATGCGCTTCGAAAAGAAGCTGCCATTAAACTTGAGATTACAGAGCAAGAGGCTGCCTATTTTGTTTTTACAGGAGAAGCCAGCAATACTACCTACAACCCCAAAGACGAAAGAATTCAAATTCTTTTTAAAGACGGACAAGTAAAAGATATCTCCGAAGTAGATCATGCGTTGATCAATTATGGAAACAGTATTTCGTACGGAGAAATTAAAAAGCACTTTGTATGCTATCCCGGAACCCTTAAAACAACCCCTTACTGATATGATGTCTTTTACTGCTGCGCAGATTGCTCAATTAGTTGAGGGAACCGTGGAGGGAAATCCAATGGCATCGGTGCATGCATTTGGAAAAATCGAAGAAGCATGCTCCGGGCAACTCTCTTTTTTAGCTAATCCCAAATACGAGGAATATTTTTATTTAACCAATGCTTCGGTGATCATTGTAAATGATAGTTTTCAGCTCAGGCAAAAAAAAGAGACTACCCTGATTCGCGTGCCCAATGCCTATTTGGCGTTTGCCACTTTACTTACCAAATATCAGGAGTTACTTCAACAGCAATTAACCGGCATCGAGCAACCTAGTTTTGTGGCAACCACTGCAGCATTGGGAAGTGAAATTTATCTCGGAGCCTTTAGTTATGTGAGTAATGGCGCCAAAATAGGAGACCAGACAAAAATCTATCCTAATTGTTTTATTGGGGAGGACGTGGTGATTGGAAAAAGATGTGTGATACATCCCGGCGTAAAAATCTATCACAAGTGCGTGTTAGGCAATGACGTGATTGTGCACGCCGGCACTGTGATTGGAAGCGATGGGTTTGGATTTGCACCTCAGTCAGATGGGAGTTTTACAAAAGTTCCACAAATTGGTAATGTGGTAGTAGAGGACCATGTTGAGATTGGAGCCAACACCACCATCGACAGAGCCACCATAGGGTCAACCATTATTCGTAAGGGTGCTAAACTGGATAACTTAATCCAGGTGGCCCATAATGTTGAAATTGGAAGCAACACCGTGGTTGCTGCACAAGCAGGAATAAGCGGGAGCACCAAAGTTGGAAAAGGCGTTATGATCGGAGGTCAGGCCGGCATTGCAGGTCACCTTACATTAGGTGATGAATCAAAAATAAATGCACAAAGCGGGGTTGTTAAATCTCTTGGTGCCGGCAAAGCCGTGTACGGCACACCTGCCTATGATTATACCCAATTTTTACGCAGCCAGGTAATAAGCAGAAAGTTGCCTGAGTTGGAAAAGCGGATTCAGGAGCTAGAAAAAATCATTGCTGATTTAAAATCAAACGGTTAGCAGACAAATTTATAGTCCCTTTTACATTTACTACCTTTGTGGCACCAAAATTTGCCCATGGCTACTCCTTTTAACCCCGACAAGCAACATACCATCGGAAAATCGGTTACCATTTCAGGTACCGGACTGCATACCGGCCAATTGGCCGACCTCACCCTTCAACCCGCAAATCCGGGGTTTGGTTTGTTGTTTAAACGGACGGATCTTCCCGGACAACCTGTAATCAAGGCAGATTGTAATCTGGTAACTGATACCAGCCGTGGCACCACTTTGGAGTCAAATGGTGCAAAAATCAGCACGGTGGAGCACGTACTGGCCGCGTTGGTTGGAATGGGCATTGACAACTGTTTATTGGAAGTCAACGGACCTGAGATTCCCATCATTGACGGAAGCGCTGCTCCATTTGTGGAGTTGATCGAAACAGCAGGAATTCAAGAACAGGATGCAGCCAAAACTTGGTATAGTATTGATGAAAATATTTTTCATTATGACGAAGGTAAAAGAGTGGAAATGGTGGCCATGCCCTCAATGGAGTATCAAATCACCACGTTGATTGATTTTAATTCGCCCGTATTGGGCACTCAACATGCTGGATTAAAAAAGATCACTGATTTTAGATCAGAGATTTCCTCCTGCAGAACATTTTGTTTTTTACACGAGTTGGAAATGCTCTTGGATAATAACCTGATCAAAGGAGGAGATATCAATAATGCCATTGTTATAGTTGATAAACCCATTGACAACAATGAGCTCCTGCGGTTGAAAAATATATTCAAAAAAGATAAGATCGAAGTAAAAAGTGAAGGCTATCTCAATAACCTGGACCTTCGTTTTCCCAATGAACCTGCCCGTCATAAGTTATTAGATGTGGTTGGCGATCTAGCTTTAATAGGCTACCCAATAAAAGCTCGCATCATTGCAAACCGTCCCGGACACAGCAGTAATGTGGCGTTTGCAAAAAAAATCAAGCAGTACATCAAAAAAAATAAGCACACCAAGGATGTACCCTATTACGATCCCTCCGCTACTCCTGTAATGGATCAGCAATGCATAGAACGAACGCTTCCGCATCGACACCCCTTTGCCCTGGTTGATAAAGTGATTGAGCTGAGTGATACGCATATTGTAGGAGTGAAAAACGTGACCTTTAACGAATGGTTTTTCCAAGGACATTTTCCCGGAAATCCAATAATGCCCGGTGTGCTACAAATTGAAGCCCTGGCGCAATGTGGAGGTATATTAGCCATCAATTTGAGTGAAAAAGGCAACTATGACACTTACTTCTTAAAGATCGATAATTGCAAGTTTAAGCAGATGGTGCGTCCGGGAGATACCATGCTTTTAAAAATGGAACTAAAGTCTCCAATACGCCGTGGAATCGCGGAAATGCACGGCACCATTTATGTGGGTGGAAAGCTATGCACAGAAGGCGTGCTAACCGCTCAGATTGTGAAGCGATAAATGACAAAAAAACCACCCAAAAAACAAGCCAGAAAAGTGGGTTTCCGAGAGGTGATTCAGTAGATTTGCAGACTTTGATTTTACAACCAAAATCACTGGGAATCTAGCCCACCATGAGCACTGAAAAAGCCCAATATAGCGCGGATAGTATCCAGGTCCTGGAAGGACTGGAAGCCGTACGTAAAAGACCTGCGATGTACATCGGTGATATCGGGGTTAAAGGATTACATCATCTGGTTTATGAAGTAGTTGATAATTCAATCGATGAGGCGTTGGCCGGTTATTGCAAGCACATTGAAGTAACCATTCACGAGGATAATTCAATTTCCGTTCAAGATGATGGACGTGGTATTCCTACGGCCATGCATACCAAAGAAAAAAGATCAGCGCTTGAAGTGGTAATGACGGTGCTTCACGCCGGAGGAAAGTTTGATAAAGATTCTTACAAGGTTTCAGGTGGGTTGCATGGAGTGGGTGTAAGTTGTGTGAACGCACTTAGCTCAAAGTTGCAGGTAACCGTACAACGAGAAGGAAAAGTATTTGAACAGGAATATAAAATTGGAGTTCCTCAATATGCTGTTCGCGAAGTAGGCACCAGTGATCGCACGGGCACACGCGTTCATTTTTGGCCCGATGGCAGTGTTTTTATTACCACCACTTACAATAAAGATATTCTAGAGGGCAGATTACGCGAGTTGGCCTACCTCAACAGAGGAGTTCGTATTAACTTAAAAGATCTCCGCGAGGTAGAGAACGGCCAAGCGTATGAAAAAAGTTTTTTCAGTGAAGGAGGAATTGTGGAGTTTGTTGAAATGCTGGACAACAATGCTGGCAGAACACCATTGATCCCAAAAGTTATTGCCGTTGAAGGACGTGATGAGTCTACCAATGTAGCCGTGGAAGTGGCACTGAGTTACAATGATAGCTACAACGAACATATTTATTCCTACGTTAACAATATCAACACCATTGAAGGGGGCACACACGTGTCCGGCTTTCGCAGGGCTTTAACACGCGTGTTTAAAAGCTATGGCGATCGCAATGGGCTTTTTGAAAAAGCAAAGATCGAAATAGAAGGAGACGATTTCAGAGAAGGACTCAGTGCTATTATTTCTGTAAAAGTTCCAGAACCCCAATTTGAAGGACAGACTAAAACAAAGTTGGGCAATAACGAGGTGATGGGCGTAGTAGACAGTACCGTTTCAAAAGTACTCGAGGCTTACTTGGAAGAAAATCCCAAGGAAGCAAAAAATATTGTTGCCAAAGTAATTCTCGCTGCGCAAGCCCGCGCTGCAGCGCGTAAGGCCCGCGAATTGGTACAGCGTAAATCTGTACTCAGCGGAGGAGGCTTACCTGGAAAACTAGCTGATTGTTCTGATCGTAATCCTGATAAATGTGAGCTGTACCTGGTAGAGGGAGACTCAGCAGGTGGTACAGCCAAACAAGGAAGAGATCGTGGCTATCAAGCCATCCTTCCCTTACGTGGTAAAATCCTCAACGTAGAAAAAGCCATGGAGCACAAGATCTACGACAATGAGGAGATCAGAAATATGTTTACCGCCCTGGGTGTAAAAATTGGATCAGCTGAAGATCCAAAAGCACTTGACCTCAGCAAGCTTCGTTATCACAAATTGATCATCATGACCGATGCCGATGTGGATGGATCGCATATTGCAACCCTGATCCTGACATTCATCTATCGTTACATGAAGGAAATGATCGAGCAGGGATATGTTTACATTGCACAACCTCCCCTTTATCTCGTAAAAAGAGGAAAAGAGCAGGCCTATGCTTACAATGAGGAACAACGCAAAGCGCTGGTTGAAAAAATAGGAGCCGGCAAAGAAGACGCTGTAACTATTCAACGATACAAGGGATTGGGTGAAATGAACGCAGAACAGCTATGGGAAACCACCATGAATCCAGCTACGCGTACACTCAAACGAGTTACCATTGAAAGTGCCGCAGAATCAGATCGTATTTTCAGTATGCTTATGGGCGATGAAGTAGCCCCGCGTCGTGAATTCATCGAAAGTCACGCGAAATACGCAAAACTGGATATCTAGTTTTTTCCCTGCAACGCATAATTGAAACTAAACTGATACAGTGGTAAACTGTATAAAGGTTCTGGTGGTTTAGTGTATCGATAAACCTGTGCCTTCAAGTGAACCGTATAGCTTATTTCTAAGCCAAAACCCATTGAGTAACCCCGGTAGATTCCATTGGTGTTGAGCCCCTCTAAAAAAACATCCAACTGTGAAGGATTAGTGTAGGCCAAATGATATCGTATACTAAACCAACAAGCTCCCATATTGGCCGCATGATCTTTTTCCCAGGCCCCGGTTTGAAAAAACAAACCCAGCGTAGCAAAGCTGTTTAAAAAATTATGCGGTCTGCCATTTAGCCAACTACCCGGGAATGTTGTTCGATAACCTGTTAATAATCGTTCGCCAAATTGATAAATGAATCCAAACTGCGTTATTTTTTCCTTTTTCCTCCAGGCTCTCCAACCGTCCACACTTACATTGAGCAGCCCACTCAGCGGAGTGATAAATTGCGTAACCAAGTGTTCGTTGTTTCGCACGGCCATACCCACTAGCTGCGGCGAAAAAGCATTATTACTCACTCCACTATAAATGGTAAAAGGAAGGGAGAACTTATCAGGTTCTCCAATCCGTAAACGAATGAGTCGTGCCGATGCACTTACCTGTCCGCTACTCACTAAATCAATAAAGCCAGCATTGAGTACATCTGTTTTATTACTACTGATTTTTCGGATCAGCGTGTCGCGAGACAATGTATGCGCCACAAAAGGAAAAAACAAAGCCATTAACACCATAACGCCACAATTCCTTAACACAAAACGACTTTGTTCAATTCCCATAACAGGGTCGATTTCCGAACAAGTAAATAGATTTTAAATAAGTGCTATTATAATGAATATCGAAAGTCAGGAACTCCGCTGCACTATTTCGTATGGAGAGCGCATAAGGATGCACTTGTTGTAAAATAGATTTGGCGTATCTGTGATTAGGTGACTGGATAAAAGGTAAACCATCCGAAGGCCATTGCTGATTATTACAAGGGTTCCATTGTAGCGTGCAATAACTAATGCCTACTTGCTGCATCAGATCTCTTCCCCATCCGATCCACTTCTTTTTATACACGCGAGCAATTCCTTTTACATGCGTCTTGGTGGCACGTCCATCAAACACCACCCCTCGCTGTAATACTTGATAACTGATTTTTCGGCGAAGGTCCGGGCTACTGTTTCTATCAAGGGGTATGGTTTCTTTGAAAGAAGCACGCGCTACTGCATAACAGTCCTCAAACACATTGGTATTAAGCCAGTTTAATATATCCTCAATCTCTCTCCAATGATCAAAAATTAACAAGAGGATCTCTTTGAATTTTTTTGGCTTCCCTTTTTCCATGCTCCTTTCCGTCGCTTGAAGTAATGCCAACTCCGGACTGGTTAATTCCAACTCCCAGTTTGCATTCATTATGCACCAGAAATAATCGTCTTGCAAGGGCTGCTCCAACTGCGGATCTGATTCTGTAAGCGCAGTGTCTCGGAGCAGCCAACGCTCAGTTGCTTGATCAATTGCAACTCGTGCAGAAGTAAATCCTAATTGACGAGCAAATTCCTGACTAGCATATTGCGTAGTTAACTGAAAAACTTTTTCCTCCAAATAATCTGTTAAAACCGATTGTGGACTTACAGAGGCCTGATCTGCTGTGCAACCAGAAGCTGTTCCGTAGTTAGCTTGTATAGCTAAAGCAGCCTGAATAAAAAAATGGTCGTAAACACTATCCAAACTATTTAACACCGAGGCAATCTTAACCACAGCATGTAAATCCCGGTAATACGGTGTTTCCTGCATAACATACACCTGTTCCGATTGGATCAAAGTGCTAACCTGCTGTTGAATTTCCCATTTCATTTTTTCAAATTGCTGCACCCAGGGCTGTGTAAGGGAAAATAATGCTGCATCCTGCTGATAGCAATCGTAAACCGATGGGTAAAGTGGTTGAGCCTGAACGCAGAAGAGTTGACCGATATAGAATACCAGTATGTAAAATTTTTTCATAGAAATGTTTTATTGAGTGAATGATTAACAGGAATAAAATTGAGGGGCAGGGTAAAAAAATACTCGTTGAAAATGGCGTTGATATTGGTTTTTTTTCTTCTCGGCAGGAACACTTACCTTCACCACCTAAACACGAAAATTTTTTAACATGTCAGAAATCAAAATCACCGCGTACAACGTAAAGACAAAAGAAAAAGGTTGCGTTATGCTGGATGCTGTTATCTCCAAAACTGCCAAAGGTGCTTATATGGCACAAGGAAATGATGGCAAGGGGAATAAATTAACTACGCTGATGAACCAAGAAAAAGCACTGGCTGCTATCAATGCCGGTGTGGCCAAGCAAGGCTGGTAATTCTTTCAGCTATAAGAGAGAGGTGAGTGCGTATCGTGCTCACCTCTTTTTTTGTACCCAGTTGCTTAGCCCCTCAAGGAAGCGATGCATGGCTTCCATGCCATTTACCTCATTCACTATCAATAAAAACAAACGCCCTGTTTGTTTAAGATGGGCTTGACGCGTTTCTGTTTGTAAATAGGAAAGGATTGCGTTAAAGGTTGCCGATTCAAAATAGGGAGAGTCAGAGCGGTTAATAAAAAAGCAGCGAAGCGTTTGATCCTTTAAGTTCAGTTTCTCGAACCCTAACATAATGGCCAGCTTACGGCATCGAACGGTTACAAATAAATCCTCTACCTGTTTGGGTACAGGGCCAAACCGATCAACAATTTCTTGATGCATCTCTACTAACTCTTCTTCACTTTCGCAGGAATCTAATCGTTGATAGAGCGATAAGCGTTCTGTAATACTGGAAACATAATTGTCCGGTATCAATATTTCCAAATCGGTATCAATGGTACAGTCCTGCACAAAATCATCCTGACTTGCGATCTCTTCTTTAAAAAGTTCCTGAAAGTCGCTTCGCTTTAGTTCGCGAATGGCTTCATTGAGAATTTTTTGATACATCTCAAATCCTATCTCTGCCATAAACCCACTTTGTTCGCCTCCCAATAAATTACCGGCCCCTCTGATGTCCAAGTCTCGCATGGCAATTTGAAACCCACTTCCCAGTTCGCTGTGTTGTTCCAAGGTTTGCAATCGCTTTCTGGAATCGTTGGGCAATGTACTGAGTGGAGGTGCCAGAAAATAACAAAAAGCTTTTTTGTTGCTTCTTCCTACTCTGCCTCTCAACTGATGCAAATCACTCAAACCAAATTGATGGGCATTGTTAACAATAATGGTATTGACAGAAGGAATATCCACACCACTCTCTACAATATTGGTGCAGACCAGCACATCATAACGACGGTCTATAAAATCAAGAATTCGTTCTTCCAGTTCATGACCTTCCATTTGACCATGTGCATAGCCAATGGACAGATCGGGGCAAAGCCCTTTTAGAATAGCCGCCATTTCGGCCAGTCCGGCAATTCGATTATAAATAAAAAACACTTGACCGCCGCGTTCTGTTTCAAAATAAATAGCATCTCGAATCTGATCTTGGTCATACACTATCACTTCTGTTTGAATTGGCTGACGATTGGGTGGCGGAGTATTGATAATACTTAAATCACGAGCACCCATCAATGAAAATTGTAAGGTGCGAGGGATAGGCGTAGCCGTTAAGGTTAGGCAATCCACAGTAGAGCGTAGCGTTTTTATTTTTTCCTTATGCGCTACTCCAAATTTTTGCTCCTCATCTACTACCAACAACCCAAGGTCTTTAAAAATAGTTTCCTTGCCTAATAAACCATGAGTGCCAATGATGATATCAATTTTGCCTTCTGCCAGTTTTTGTAGTGTTTCTTTTTTTTGCTTGGCAGATTTAAATCGATTGAGGTAATCTACCGTTACCGGAAAATCCTTGAGTCTTTCTTTAAATGTTTTATAATGTTGAAAAGCAAGAATAGTGGTGGGCACTAATACGGCTGCTTGTTTTCCATCCACACAGGTTTTAAATGCAGCCCTTATAGCAATTTCAGTTTTTCCAAATCCCACATCGCCACAAACCAATCTGTCCATTGGCGAAGAGGATTCCATGTCTTTTTTTACCTCTGCTGTAGCCTTACTCTGGTCAGGGGTGTCCTCGTAAATAAAAGAGGCCTCTAATTCAGTTTGCATGAAATTATCAGGCGCATGTACATATCCTTGCTGAGCCTTGCGAGTTGCATAGAGTTTAATCAGATCAAAAGCAATTTCCTTGACCTTAGACTTTGTTTTTTCTTTTAACCGATTCCAAACATCACTACCCAGTTTGTTCACTTTGGGAATAGCTCCTTCTTTGCCCGAGTACTTGGCAATTTTATGCAAGCTGTTGATGTTTACGTAGAGGATATCGGAATCCTTATACACTAATCGCACCGCTTCTTGTATCCGACCATTTACCTCAATTTTTTGGAGACCACTAAAAACCCCCACCCCATGATCAATATGGGTAACAAAATCGCCGGGTTGCAATTCCCGCATGGTACGTAAAGTGAGTGCTTTGTTTTTACTGTAAGCTTGCTTGACTTTGTATTTATGATACCGCTGAAAGATCTGATGATCCGTGTAGCAGACTCGCTTTAAATCATGGTCAATAAAGCCGGACTGGATAGCATTTACCACAGGTTCAAAAACAATAGCCGCTTTTAAATCGTCAAAAATGGTTTGTAAGCGCTCCAGCTGACGCGGGTTCTCAGAAAAAATATAAATGCTGTATTGTTTGGCAGCCCAATTTTTGAGATCATTGATCAATAAATCAAAATTCCTATTAAAAGAAGCCTGCTCGGTAGTGGCAAATTCCAATTCCAACAATAAACTTTTCTTTGGCAACTTAGCCCCAGGTCCAAATGAAATTAAATTTCCAGATAGCAACGCTTCTCTCATCAATCGAGGCGCAATCAAATCTGACTCTTGCACTTCCTTCTTTGACCAAGGTTCATGTTCATCTCCCGCTGATTCTTCTTTTCCAATAGAGCCCGATCGCAGCTGCAGGAAAGAAGTAAAACTTTCCCAAACATCTTCCATTCGATCCACACATATTGAAAAGTCCTGCACCCATACAACAGTGTTAGAAGGAAGAAACTCCAACAAGGAAATTCCCGGACCACTGGTCATGGATTGATCCATACGCGGTATTACGGATACCTGCGTTAATTTTTTTTCACTGAGCTGTGTTTCCGGATCAATCAGCCGAATGGATTCAATTTCATTACCAAACAATTCTATTCGGTAAGGCTTATCGTTGCCAATAGAATAAATATCCAAAATTCCACCACGCATGGCAAATTGCCCGGGCTCATAGACAAAATCGCAACGCTCAAAATGATATTCGCTTAGCTTGAGTAATAAAGCCGGCAGATCCAGACTTGCCCCCACTTTGAGATCAATCAATCGGTTGGCATAAGCAGCAGGGGTTACTACTTTTTCCAACAATGCCTCTGGATAAGTAATCAATACTTTTTTATGCAGCTCTCCCAAACTGGCTTCTGCTTTTGAAAGTCTGGTCAAGGCTTCCGTGCGCAACATCACATGCGAGGGATTCAGCAATCGAAAATTCTTGCTGTTCTTATAAGAAGATGGGAAATAAAAAAGGTCCAGTGCTCCGGTAATGCTCTCAAGTGAATTATGGAAATAAGCGGCTTCTTCGGCATCGTTACAAATAATCAAATGATTTATTTGCGCTATTGTTGGATTTAATAATGAGGCCCCCACTAAAAAAGCTGGAGCAGATCCAACCAAACCGGTCAATAAGATTTCTTGAGGTGCGGGCAATAAAATTCTGTCCGCCAATTGGTAAAGGCGGGGGTCTTGCTGTAACGTATTCAACAAATCCTTTGCACTCATTTCCGCGTTGCAAAGGTAATACCAAATTGTTTTAACTTAGAACCTACTATGGCACTACAACCTTGGACAACCGGCACCGTGATTCGCATTGCAGATCACACTCCTACCACTCGTCAATTTTGGATTGAAGTGCCCTCCTTATCTGATTTTACTTTCAAACCTGGGCAATTTGTAACCTTAGATTTGCCCATACACGAAAAACCAAATAAACGTTGGCGCAGTTACTCCATTGCTTCCCGACCCGACGGAACCAATGTATTTGAACTAATCATTGTCAAAGTAGAGAACGGGGCAGGTACCACTTATTTGTTTGATCATGTTACGGTAGGTTCTACCTTAACCTTACGTGGCCCACAGGGAGTTTTTGTGTTAGGCGAACATCTGGAAGAAGATCTTTTTTTAATTTGTACCGGAACAGGAATCGCTCCTTTTCGAAGCATGGTTACACACCTTTGTACGCATCAAATACACACAGGAGCTATTCATCTGATTTTTGGTTGCAGAAAAAAAGAAGACCTGCTGTATTACGATGAGTTATCTAAACTGCAGCAAGAGAACCCTTCTTTTCATTACCATCCTGTATTATCTAGGGAAAGCTGGGAAGGAAAATCAGGTTATGTGCATGCCGTCTATGAAGCGCTTTGCGAACAAAAACAACCCGCACACTTTCTACTATGTGGCTGGAAAAATATGCTTGACGAAGCCTATGCACGCATACAAGCAATGGGCTACAACAAAAAAGCTATTCATCGGGAAATCTACGGATAGTGTCCACTTGCAGGGAATAAAAAAATTATCATGGCCATTAAAACCATCATTGAACCATTTCGGATCAAATCAGTAGAGCCTATTTATTTCAACACAAGGCAAGAGCGTGAAGCAATTTTGCAAAACGCCAACTATAATGTATTTGGTATTGCTTCTCGAGATGTACTGATTGATCTGTTAACCGACAGTGGCACTTCTGCAATGAGTAGCCGTCAATGGGGAGGCATCATGGAAGGCGATGAATCCTATGCCGGCAGTCCCAGTTTTTATCGCTTTGAATCCATGGTCAAGCGAATTACGGGCATGCAATATATTATTCCCACACATCAGGGCAGAGCCTCCGAAAAAATATTATTTGCCGCCGTGGGTGGAAAGGGTAAAACTATTATCAGCAATACACTCTTTGACACCACCCGCGCCAATATTGAATTTTCCGGCGCTACAGGAATTGATCTACTCTGCGAAGAAGGAAAAGATCTCTTGAAAGCTGCTCCCTTCAAAGGAAATATGGATGTGGAAGCACTTGAACCCACTATTTTAAAAGTTGGCGCAACAAATATTCCCATGGTTATTATCACGGTAACCAATAACTCAGTGGGGGGTCAACCTGTTAGTATGGCCAACCTTAAAGCCGTTGCTGCCATTTGTAAAAAACATAAGATTCCCTTTTTTATTGATTGCTGTCGCTTTGCTGAAAATGCTTATTTCATTAAAAAGAGAGAACCCGGGTTTGAAAACAGAACCATTGAATCCATTGCTCAAGAAATGTTTTCATTGGCGGATGGTTGCAGCATGAGTGCTAAGAAAGATGCATTTGCCAATATTGGAGGATTCCTGGCCCTCAATAACAGTCAACTGGCTATGGAATGCAGAAATCTGCTGATCATCACCGAGGGGTTTCCTACCTACGGTGGATTGGCCGGCAGAGACCTGGAAGCTATTGCCATTGGCCTCGAGGAAGTAATGGAAGAAAGCTATTTGCAATATCGCATCAGAAGCATGGAATACCTCACTGAAAAATTAATCGCTGCAGGAGTTCCGGTAATGCAACCTGCCGGAGGCCACGCCGTTTATTTGGATGCAAAAACTTTCTTACCTCATATTCATCCTTCTCAGTATCCCGGTCAATCCTTGGTTTGTGCCCTGTATGAGGAAGGAGGCATCAGAGCTGTTGAGATCGGCTCACTGATGTTTGGTAAATATGACCAACAACATCAATTGATACCAGCCGCCTCAGAATTGGTGCGATTGGCCATTCCACGAAGAGTATATACGCAAAGTCATATTGACTATGTAGCAGAAGTAATTATCGAAGTGTTTAAAAAAAGGAACCAATTAAAAGGACTTCAAATTCTGGAAGAAGCCCCTTTACTTCGCCACTTTACCGCTAAACTAAAGCCCATATAATTTTATACGAGTTATTTAGTTGCGGTTATCAATATGGCCATAGTAGTTCCTACAGCTAGGATTTTGCTGAATATATTATCCCAATTAATCTTTTTGTCTTCCCCCGACTTGAGTTTCTTCTCAATTTCATTTAGAGAAATAATAGCACCTGGTTTCACAGTAGGATATGTTCTAATAAACCATAAAATGTGTTTTACTCCACGAGCGCTTCCATCAGGATAAGACACGGTTACACTATTACGATTTGCCTGACCTGAGAAGCCACCTGCGTATTCACGGATATACCATTTAGCAGATCGGCCATACGAGTACATGAAGTTGGATATATCAGAAAGTGATTTTTCACTTATAAGTGTTCCTAGGCGAACCATGTCAGCTTGATTTGTTCCCTTAACCCGGATACCCACTGTATTTTGATAATCAGGGATAGAAATACTATCGCCAGGAAGCAATACAGGATCAAACCGATTTGAACCACTTCGCGCAATTGATTTTTTCAAGTTTATTCCTACTAACCCCTTATTTCCGGTGCTTCGATAAAGCGTAGCAAATTGTTTATCTGCCACTGCACTGAATCCTCCCGCCTGTTTTATCAGTTGTGATAAATGAACTTCCTCTGCTTCCAATGCATACAAACCTGGATATTTTACACCACCAGTTATTTGCACATTTCTATTTAAATTAAATAATGGTTTATTTCTAATAGCTATTTTATCAAAAGGCATTAAGTTGAAGCCTGTATTTGGTGCAATAATATTAAAAGCTGTATCCACTTCTAATTCAAAGCGAGTATAGCCCGTTCCATTTTCGCCATAACCCAAACGAAATACATCCACACGGTTGAGCGCAGCAGAAATTGTAAATCCACCTGCCAAACGAATCATATCACCTAAGGTAAGTGTGGGACTGTACAAAGTTGTTAGTGTGTCTTTCACAGCACCAGAAATTGAGACGGTA
>Ga0194120_10003953_pt1 | contig 23459 bp, 34 predicted proteins | sample TA2MahCa65mmetaG_FD_148642 | JGI IMG/M metagenome (GOLD analysis project Ga0194120, IMG submission 148642) | Freshwater microbial communities from Lake Tanganyika, Tanzania - TA2015019 Mahale Deep Cast 65m | ecosystem: Environmental > Aquatic > Freshwater > Lake | place: Tanzania: Lake... | reverse complement strand
TACGTCAAGAACATGATCACCGGCGCGGCCCAGATGGACGGCGCCATCCTGGTCGTGTCGGCCGCCGACGGCCCGATGCCCCAGACCCGCGAGCACATCCTCCTCGCCCGCCAGGTCGGCGTCCCCTTCATCGTCGTCTTCCTCAACAAGGCCGACATGGTGGACGATCCCGAGCTGCTCGAGCTGGTCGAGATGGAAGTCCGCGACCTGCTCAAGGAGTACAAGTTCCCCGGCGACGAGATCCCGGTGGTCGCGGGCTCGGCCCTCAAGGCCCTCGAGGCCATGGTGGCCAACCCCAAGACCGTCAAGGGCGAAAACCCCGACGTCGACGTGCTCTACAAGCTCATGGAAGAAGTCGACCGCTACATTCCCGAGCCGCAGCGCGAGGTCGACAAGCCGTTCCTGATGCCGGTGGAAGACGTCTTCTCCATCACCGGCCGCGGCACGGTCGCCACGGGCCGCATCGAGCGCGGCAAGATCAAGATCCAGGAAGAAATCGAGATCATCGGCTTCAAGGACACCCGCAAGGCCGTCGTCACCGGCGTCGAGATGTTCCGCAAGACGCTCGACGAGGGTTTTGCCGGCGACAACGTGGGCATCCTGCTCCGCGGCGTCGACAAGGACGAGATCGAGCGCGGCCAGGTCCTGGCCAAGCCCGGCTCTATCAAGCCGCACACCAAGTTCAAGGCCGAGGTGTACGTCCTCAAGAAGGAAGAGGGCGGCCGCCACACGCCGTTCTTCCCCGGCTACAAGCCGCAGTTCTACGTCCGCACGACGGACGTGACCGGCTCCATCACGCTGCCGCAGGGCACCGAGATGGTCATGCCCGGCGACAACATCCAGATGGAAATCGAGCTGATCCAGCCCGTCGCCATCGAGCAGGGCATGCGCTTCGCCATCCGCGAGGGCGGCCGCACCGTGGGTGCGGGCGTCGTCGCCAGCGTCGTCGAGTAGCCTCGGCCTCCCTTCCTGGGCCCCTCGCCTTCCGGCGGGGGGCCCAGCCTCTTAACGAAGATTTTTTGAATCCAAGGCGGATTTCACGACATTTAACACGACATGTCGCGGATATTGATGTCACGGAGTCAAGCCGGAGAGATGAGGGAAGCGATGAGCGGACTGGTGGGACGAGCGGACGAGATCCTGGCCAAGGCCCGGAGCGTGGGGGGTGCCGCGGGGCAGGACACGGTCTCGCTCTTCGGCTTCCGGCTGCGCTCGACGGGTTTCGCGCTGCTGGCGACCGTCGGCCAGATCCAGGCCATCGACCAGAACGCCCGGGCGGCCGTGAAGGCCGTCAAGCAACTCGACGACGCGGCTCTTGCCCTCGATCAACTGGGAAAGTCCGGCCAGGCCGCCGTCGATCGCACGCAGGCCGACCTCGAAGCGGCTGTCCGAGGCGGCCAGGCCGCCCAGGCCAGGTACGACGAGGCGGTGGCTCGGTATCGCGGCGCGAAGGCCCGTCTCGACCGGGAACCCCGGAACCGGGATCTCGCCAATCAGGTCGCCGCGGCCGCCAGAGCCGTGAATGCGGCCGGCGGCGAGATCGACCGGGCGAACGAGGCGATCGGGCGCGCCGACAAGGCGCGGGCCGCCGCGCTTGCGGAGCGCCAGACCGTGATCGACGCCATCGCCGAGTTCAAGCGGATCTCGACCGAGGTGTGCGGCGCGATCGGCAAGTCCATGGGCCTCGAGAACGTCTTCTTCCACGAGAACCGCTTCGACCCCGACAAGGAGTGGGTCGACGACAAGGGCCGGCAGCGCAAGGGCGGCTACACGAACGACGTCATGACGTTCGGCGAGAAGTCGGAGAGCCTGCTCCGCACCTGGGCGGCCATCAAGGACGACCGCAACGGCGCGGTCCTGGTCGCCTGGCGCAAGGACAAGGCCGACGAGAAGGCCGCCGATCCGCTCAATCCCGTCACGCGCCAGGCTTTCCAGCGGACCCGCGACGAGGAGTACGACGACGAGATCGAGGACGAAAAGACCAAGGAGAAGAAGACGGTCCGCATGGTGCGACGCCTGGTGCTTGGCGACGAGGCCGTCATCGCCTCGAAGATGGGCGCGCTGGCGATGTACCGCAAGCTCTTCCAGCGGATGATGGAGGATATCGTCAGCGCGGCCACCCGCAGGCACGCCTGAAAAGCGCGGCTCGCATGACTGCGTCGGTGGCGCAGGCCTCCGTGCCTGTGTCCGAGGGGCACTGGACCAGAGGGGTGAAGGCCGTACGACCGGCCGAGGCGGATGCGCCGGCCGGTCGAACCGGGTGCGGATGTCCGGCTACTGCGCGGGCTTGCCGCCCAGACGGGCGCCGAACGACTCGATCACGTCCGAGCAGCCCTTGATGCCGGTGGCGATGGCGGAGACGCCGGCGCCGATCATCGAGCCGATGTGAGCGCCGGTGCGGGACCGCGCCAGAGCCTGGGCCACGGTTCCGCCCTCCCAGCCGAAAAGGCCGTTGAGCGACCCGATGACCAGGCCGCCGCCGACCGAGACGAGCATGGGGGCCACGAGCGTCTTGGCGTAGGTGTTGACCTCCGAGTCGCCGGTCATGATCAGGCCCGCGCCCACCATGCCGACGCCGCCGCCCATGGTCACTCCGAGCTTGGCGCCCTGCGCCGCGCCCGCGCCGCGCCCGAACAGGAAGCCGATGACGGCTCCGCCGGCGGCGAACGCCGCGGTCGAGACGGCGGCCACGGCCACTTCGGGGTTGCGCACGAGCTTCATGATGCCGCTCACCGAGTTGCCGGTGGCCTGGCCCACGGCGTTGCCCGACGCCGCGACGTAGTCCTTGCCGAACGGCTCCTTGGGATTCGGCGCGTGCTTGGCCTCCTGGGGGCTGCCGTCGCGGCGCACCGCGACGGGCCGCGCGGCGGCCAGGTAGTTTCCAGCGGCAGTCACAGCCATGGTGATGTCCTCCTCTCCCTCTTGGCACGTTGTCCGGAGGGGCGCTTCGGCGGTTGCGCGTCGCAGTTTATGGACAGGTAAAGATTGGCCGAGGAGAAAGGGAGCGGCGCGTCGGGCCAACCTTGGCCTTGTCCCGATTCCAGGCGGGATTTCTGGGAATCAGGATCTTCAGATGGCGGCCAAAGAGATCGAGCTCATCCTCACGCGCCAGCTGGCCAGCTACCTGGCGATGCCCATCTTCGTCGTCAGTCCGGACGGCAGGCTGCTCTTCTACAACGAAGAGGCCGAGAGGCTCCTTGGCGTGCGGTTCGACGAGACCGGCGAGATGTCGGCCGACGCCTGGGCGACCTCGTTCTCGCCCGCCGATGGCGACGGCGCGCCCCTGGCCGCCGAGGATCTGCCGCTGATGCACGCCCTGCGGACCAGGCAACCGGCCCACCGCCGGTTCTGGATAACCGGCCAGGACGCCAACCGGCGCGAAATCGAGGTCAGCGCCTTTCCGCTGATCGGCCAGGCAGATAGGTTCCTCGGAGCCATCGCCGTGTTCTGGGAAGCCGCCAGGGCGTGAGGGCGACGTTCTGGGGCACCCGCGGCTCGCTCGCGACGCCCGGCCCCGAGACGGCGCGCTATGGCGGCAACACGGCATGCGTGAGCGTCGTGGGCGAAGCCGGCACCGTGATCGTCCTGGATGCCGGCACGGGCATCCGCCGCCTCGGCAGCCACCTGCCGCCGGGCACGAAGCGCGTCGACATCATGCTCACGCACCTCCACATGGACCACATCCAGGGCCTGGGGTTCTTCGGGCCCCTGTACAACCCGGCGATGGAGGTCCACATCTGGGGCCCGGCCAGCCCGACCTTGCCGCTGCGGGAACGCCTCAAGCGGTATCTCTCGCCGCCGCTCTTCCCGGTGCGGTTGCGCGAGTTGCCGTGCAGGTTGAAGTTGCACGATCTTCCGCAGGCGGAACCGGCCGAGGTCGGCGAGTTCCGGGTACACAGCCACCTGGTTTGCCACCCCGGGCCCACCGTCGGCTATCGCATCGAGTCGCCAGACGGCTCCCTGGCCTACATCTGCGACCATGAGCCGGCGCTGGGCCTGGACGAGTTTCCCGGGCCGGCCGAGTGGACGTCGGGCAGCGACCTGGCGCGAGGCGTGGACCTCCTCATCCATGACGCCCAGTACACCCGCGATGAGTACCTCGGCCGCGAAGGCTGGGGCCACAGCACGATCGAGGTGGCGATGGCCTTCGCCGCCCAGGCCGCGGCGGGCGCCCTCTACCTCTTCCATCACGATCCCGCCCACGACGACGATTTCCTCGACGTCGCCATCGCCGAGGCCATCGCGGAAATCGTGCCGCCTTTCCCGGTGATCGGCGCGAAGGAAGATCATACGGTCGTCGTGCGAGCTGGGTCGGCCGTCCCCGACCGCGTTCGCCTGACTACCTAGGAGGTTATCCCTGATTCGCGGACCTTCCCGGGCGGGTCAATCTAGGGGTTCGGAGAGGCCGGCCATGGATCCGTTCGGGTTTCCCGGATTCAATCGCCGTGCCGCCGTCGGCCTGTTCCTGGTCGCGGCGGCGGGCTGCAGCTTGCTGCCGCTCCCCGGGTTCCAGGAGCGGCGCACCGCTCCGTCCATCGCCGGCGAGGCGCGCACCATGGATCTCTCAGTAGAGGTCAGCGTAGACGTGCCGGGCGTGGACCGCCTGACCCAGTACGGCGGCCCCGGGAGCCTGCACAGCGACATCAACATGCTCATCGTCGGACTCTTCGACTACGGCTCCACGACCGCGCCTTCCCTGGGCTACCTCTACTCCGGCGCCGCCGGCTCCTTCCCGGCGGCCCAGGTCCTGGATGCCGACGGCGCGCCGTACCTCACAACAGGGACCGGCGCCATCAAGAACCTGGTCGGCACGGCAAACTGCTCGGGCTGCGATTTCTCGGCGATCGCCGACAAGCATCGCCGCTACGTGCTGCGCAACTACGGCACCGGCGCGGGTTTCACCGCGAACTCCACGACCGCGAAGTTCACGAACATCCCCCTGGCAGACGCCGCCGGCCTGCACCGCTACGTGGTCTTCGCACTGGCATACAACGCCGGGACCCCCACGGCCGAACTCCTGGGCTACACCGAGGCCAGGGTGGACGACGGCGTCGCGCAACCGGCCACCGAGTCGGCCGACGTGCCGATGACCGGGACCATGAAGCTGGACCTCAAGCTGAACCGCGGCCTGCTGAACCCGGACAAGGCGCTGACCCAGGGCCCGACGCTGTCGGCGGTGGTGCCCGGCGCCCGCTCTCCGCTGCAAGACGTCGCGACCGTCGCCGGAAACGGCTCGGCCGGGATGGTCAACGCGACGGGAACAGCGGCTCGCTTCGCCAGCCCGTTCGGCATCACGACCGATGCTGCGGGCAACCTGTACGTGGCCGACTATACCAACCACCGCATCAGGAAGGTCACGGCCGGCGGGGTCGTCACGACTCTTGCCGGCGGCACGGCCGGACTGCTGGATGGCAGCGGCGGGGCGGCGCGCTTCAAGTATCCGAACGGCGTGGCGGCGGACGCGAATGGCAATGTCTACGTCGCCGACACGGACAACCATGCAATCCGAAAGATCACGCCCGCGGGCGTGGTGTCGACCCTGGCCGGCACGGGCGCCGAAGGTTACGTGGACAGTGCCGGCGGCACTCCCCGGTTTGCCTATCCGCGATCCGTCGCCGTGGATGCGAGCGGAAACGTCTACGTGTCCGACTACCAGAACGGCGCCATCCGCAAGATCACGTCGGTTGGCGTAGTGACCACTCTCGCAGGAGACGGAACGGATGGGTATGTCGACGGGACCGGGGCCGGGGCGCGCTTCTCGCAGCCAAGCGGCCTCGACGTGGACGCCGCCGGTAACCTCTACGTGGCCGACTCGCTGAACCACCGGATCCGAAAGATCACGGCCGGCGGCGTGGTCACGACCATTGCAGGCAGCGGTACGGCGGGCTTTGCGGACGGGCCCGCTTCAATGAGCCAATCGACGTGAAACTCGACTCCACCGGCGCCCTTTACGTCGCGGATGGGTGGAACCACTGCATCCGCAAGATCGTTTGGGGTCAGGTGACCACGATCGCCGGGGACCGCACGGCTGGTTTCGTGGACTCGGCAGCCCCGAACGCCCGGTTCAATCTCCAGTTCCAGTGGGGGGCTGCAGGCGGACTTTCGGTGGTCGGCATTGATAAGATCTACATCTCGGATTCCGGAAACCATTCCGTACGAGTCCTGCGTTGAATGAGGCCAGGGCTCGCCAGTCGGGAATGACGTGTGGCTCGAGGGCTCGACCTGCCCGGCCCATAAATATGGTAGAATACATAAAGATGCGAACGACCATCGATCTACCCGACGACCTCTACCGGAGTCTCAAGGCTCGCGCTGCCACTGGCGGGGTATCGCTCCGGGCCTTGCTCATCCGGTTGGTCGAGGTCGGGCTGAGGCAGCAAGCCGTCGGCAGGCCGGGCCCCGGCGGCAGGAAAGACCCACCGCCCACCATCATCCCGCCGCGGGGTGAGCCGATCAGGGCCCTTTCGCCAGAGGAATTGCGGCGCAGCGAGGAAGAAGACGACGAGGCCAAGAGTGCCCGATCTGCTCGACGCTAGCGTCTGGGTGCCGCTCTCTGCTCCGGACCACCAGCACCACGCTCGCGCTTTGCGGTACTGGAGAGACGAGGCTGCCGATACGCTGGTGTTTTCGCGCGTGACGGCGCTGGCGCTCTTGCGGCATCTTTCCAACCCGCGGGTGCTGGGTCCGGCCGCACTCGACGGTGGAGCGGCCTGGCAGGCCCTGGCCACCTGGCTGTCGGTTCCGGGAGTGGAGCTCATGGCAGAGCCATCCGGCGTGGACGCGCTCCTGATGCGGTGGTCGAGTCTGCTCGACCTGCGCGGAGGCAACTGGACGGACGCATACCTGGCCGCCTTCGCCGCCGCGGGCGGTTGCCGCCTTGTCGCCTTCGACGGCGATTTCCGGCGCTTCCCGGGCCTCGACCTTCTCCATCTGGCCGCTTGACATGGCCGGCCAATTTATGTCAATATTGCCATGTCGTCGTTCCCCGGTTAAGAGCCGTCGCGAGTCAGGAGCCGCCATGAGCAGCAGCCATCCCAGGCCCCGGTCCATCACCGACCGGCTGGAGGCACTGCGCGAGGAGACGAAGGCCGTGCGCTTCGAACTCAAGGCCGATATCGCCGAGGTTCGCACGGAGATGGCGGAGATGCGGGCCGAATTGAGGGAGAACATCGCCGATCTCCGCGACGAGTTGAAAGGGGACATCGCCGATCTCCGCAAGGAGTTGAAAGCCGACGCCGCGGAGCTCGGGTCGGCCGTGACAAGTGTGAGGTCGGAAAGCAAGGCCGACTTCGTGAGCGTCCGGCAGGAGCTGGCCGAGTTCCGGGCGGAGTTCCGGGAGTTCAAGGGTCAGGTCAAGGGAGTAGGGGCCGCCCTCGTGACACTGTTTCCCGTGGCGACCGCGATCGCCAGTCACTACCTCCCGCGACTTCTTGCGTTGCCTTAGGGCTGTAGAATGCCGGCGACATGCCGCCAGCAACCTACACGCACGACCTCACCGTCCGCTTCCGGGACTGCGACGCCCTTGGGCACGTCAACAACGCCGTCTTCCTCACGTACCTCGAGGAAGCGCGAGCGGCGTGGTTCTTCGCCGTCGTGGGCGGACCGCGGGATCCCGAAAGGTTCAACTTCATCCTGGCCAGCGTGCAGATCGCCTACAAGAGCCCGGTGCGGTACGGCGAGCGAATCCGGGTCGAGGTGGGGGTCGGAGAGGTGCGCAACCGCAGTTTCGCGCTGGAGTACGCCCTGTCGACCGGAGACCGCCCGGTTGCCACGGCGACGACGGTGCAGGTGACGTATGACTACACTGTCGGAACGCCGGTTCCGATCCCTCCCGACCTCGCCGCCGCGCTGTCGCGAGGGTGATCGTTTCCTCTGTTTTCCGCGTGTAAATGACGGATGAAGCGCTCGTCACGAGCGGCACAATCTTGGATGAAGTCGCGCAGGAAAGTGGCTATTACAGGGATTAACCATATAAGCGGGACTCTGGCCTGCTTGTTAGGGACTAGCTGGAACGATCCACGGATACCCGGGGCCTGGTGACGCGATACCGAGTCGCGAACCGGACGCCGGGGGAAGGGGGACAGATCGTGGGCCAAACACGTCGAACCGGGAGGGACGGTCTGGGCGCACGCCGCCTGGCCGCATTCGCGCTGGCCGGAGCACTGGCCGCGACCACTGGCACGGCCTTCGCCGGCGAGCGGGTCATCGAGCGCAGCGAGGGCACGACCACGCCTGGGACCTCCAACGGCCAGGAGGGGTACTGGATCGAGTACACCGAGTGGACGTACGAGGAAGCGGCCGACCTCTTCAACCAGCTTGCCAACGAGGCCGGTCTCACCGATGCCGAGCGCGCCGCGGCCCTCGCCGCCTGGCAGGCCAGCGGCAAGTCGATGACGACCGCCGAGCTGAAGGCCTTCATAGCGAATTACGCCACGTCCAAGATCCTCAAGGACGCCTACAAGAGCGCGTACGGTTTCGTGCCGGATGACACGGCCATCGGCAAGCTGCAGAAGGCCATCGCCGATGGCAAGCTCACGCTGGACCAGGCCAAGGCGTACATCAAGGAGATGAAGACGCTCTCCGACTGGGGAGCGACGGGCCCGTACGGCCAGAGCCGCACGCTCTACGTCAAGGCCATCGACCGGGTGCTGGGCGTCTCGAAGTGGTCGGGCAACGCCGGCGAGAAGAAGAGCTGGCTGGGGGTCAGCAACCAGGAGACGACCACGTCGTACAACCGGTACTACAACACCGCCTCGTCGCTGGTCGAGTGCGGCAAGCTGGCCCGGTTGATCGAGTTGCTCGACATCGGCATCGCCCCCCCGAAGTCGACCCTGTCGGGCGGCCACTACGCCTTCTCCCAGAACCACCCCTACACCGTCGCCTACACCCGCGACGCGCTGCTCAAGCAACTCAAGGCGGTCTACAAGCTCGGCGTGGACACCTACTCGCCCATCGCCCTCGACCTCAACGGCGACGGCAAAATAGGCGTCACCGGCAAGAGCACGGCGGCCGTCCGCAAGGAGCACAACGACTTCGTGGCAGCAAACTCGGTGCTGTTCGATCTGCGCGGCTCGGGCGTCAAGGAACGCTACGAGTGGCTCGATCGAGGCGGTGACGGCTTCCTGGTCCTGGACAAGGACAACGCGGTGAGCCGCGCGGCGGAGACGGGAGCCGACATCGACGGGCACAAGCTCTTCGGCAACGTCATCGGCTACGACAACGGCTACGAGAAGCTCGCGATCTACACCTCGGGCGTGGCGCTGGCGGCCGGCGACTTCCGGGCCCTGCCCGAGGCGCGGTTCCGGGCCATCGTGGATCGGCGGGCCGCGCTCGGCGACGATCTCAAGCACCTCAAGGTCTGGGTCGACGGCAACGGCGACGCCAAGGTGCAGCCGGGCGAGCTCAGGACCCTGGCCAGCCTCGGGATCACCGAGATCGGCTTGAGGCCGGAGATCAAGAAGAACGAGCACGGCGAAACGGTCATCCAGAGCTACTACATCCAGAACGGCCAGAAGCGCATGACCGAGGACGTCTGGTTCGCCATCGAGCCGCCTGCGGCAGCGGCCGAGCAGAAGGGAGGCCGGTAGCCATGGCTATCAAGGACACTCGCAACAAGCCCAGGCGGCTCCTGGTAGGCTTCATGGCCGCCACGGCCATGCTCGCCACCGCGGTCACCGGCCTGCCAATCCCTGCGACCGCGCAGACCCAGGACCGGACCGAGCAGGAGACCACGGCGACGGCCGGCGAGAACGCCGGCGTCCCCGGCTACTGGATCACCGTCAAGGAGCGCGTCTACTCCTGGGAGGAGCAGCGCTTCATCGAGGTGGTTGCCTACTATCGGCCCTACCGCAACGCGTGGCTCAGCGCCCTCAGCCGCTCGTCGTTCGAAGAGGCGGGCGGCCGGCGCGACTACTGGTACAGTGCCGTCAACGAATCCAAGGTCCAGTCGGCCGTGCAGTCGGTGGGCTACAGCACGCTGTACAACTACGTGCGGGACCAGGCCAACGTCGGCGCGGGCGGGTGGCAGAACAACGGCGTGGTGCTGATCGACCCGTCCACCGGCAAGATCCTCGGCCACATCCCGGTGAGCAACAGCTACGACGCGGCCGCCAAGGTGGCCGGCATCATCAACCAGGAAGCCAAGGTCACCCTCAACACCGGCACGTTCAACATCAAGCTGTCCGCGACCTCGGTCCTGTCGAGCCCGATCGTCCTCGACCTCGAGGGCCTGGGCAGGCCGGACCTCCTGGCCGGCCCGACCTGGAACGTGATTCCTGGCCGCAAGCTCGCCTCGACCGCCCTCCGGCAGTTCGACCTGGACGGCTCGGGCGACTACGCCTGGGAGTGGATCGGCCCCAAATCCGGCCTGCTGGTCTGGGATGCCGACGGCAAGGGCAACATCAAGTCCGGCCAGCAACTCTTCGGCCACCACACCTGGGGCAAGAAGTGGAAGGACGGCTACGAGGCCCTCGCCACGCTGGATGACAATGGCGACGGGCAACTCCTGCCCACCGAGTTCGCCAACCTCGGCATCTGGCGGGACGCCAATTCCAACGGCATCTCGGAGGAAGGCGAGGTCAAGTCCCTCGTCGCCTGGGGCATCGAGAGCATCTCGATCAAGGCGATGCGCGATCCGAAGGGCAATGCCTGGGCGCCGCAGGGCTTCGTACGCAAGATGCCCGACGGCAAGCGCAAGACCCTGGCCACCTGGGACTGGATGGCCATGGGCGAGGCCAAGCCGGTCGAAGGCACCTACGTGTGGGTCGGCAAGATGGGCGAGAAGGAACTCGGCGGCTACTTCAACCTCTATCGCGAGGGCGACGAGGTCCGCGGCCTGACCGTCCCGACCATCGGCACGTATCCGCTGCCGGGCGGCGTGCTGCTGGGCTTCCCGATCACCGGCAAGCGCAACGGCGAGACCATCAAGTGGTCGGTGCCAGCGGACGGCGGAACGGTCACGTCCGAGGTCACCTGGGAGAACGGCGGGAAGCACCTCTACGGCAAGACCCGCGTGGATACCAAGGACCTGAAGACCGAGTACCTGTGGCAGGCCGATCTGGTTGCCGGCAATCCGGTGCCGGCGGCGCGGTCCGCCAGCAAGGCCAACTAGGAGGTCGGCAATGAAAGGCATTAAGTTCAACAGCAGCCTGGTCACGGCGCTCGCCGTCGGGTTGGCCTTCGCGCTGCCGATCTCACCGGCGTTCGCCCAGCAGAAGGCTCCTGACAAGAAGGGCTGGGTCCTCGTGGACACCAAGACGGTCCGCGAGTTCGTCCCGAATCCGGCCAAGCCCGGCCGGGGCAACTGGAAGCTCAAGGCGGTCAACGACCGGAAGTACTTCGTACCGAACTCGAAAATCGGCGAGACCGAGGAACGCGTCCTCGACGGCTCGAAGGAACTCTCCTCGAAGACCGAGAAGGCCAACGAGAAGTTCGACCCGAAGTCCAAGGACACCGACGTCTACAAGGGCAATCCCCGCGACTACCAGGAGACGGGCGGGTCGGCCGTGGTGCGCCGCCTCGAGGGGCGCTCCTACAACACCTACAAGGTCTGGCCGGTCTCGACCAAGCGGGAAGTCAAGACCTACCAGCGGTTCGACACCTGGGACGAGCACAGCTACGACGAGCGCACGGTGAAGACCCTGCGCAACACCTACCGGGTCAAGAAGGAGCTCACCTTCCTGGATCCCAAGACCAACAAGCAGATGAAGGCGAAGACCGAGAAGGTCCTGCCCGCGGTCGACGAACTCGCATACGGCGGGTGGTCCAAGAAGGGGCCCTTCAAGGTCAACACGGGCAAGTCCGAGAAGGTCATCGACGTCCAGGTCACCGAGGTAGCCCGCAAGCAAGGCAAGGAACTGCTCAGTGCCAACCCGTCGGCCGACTTCGACGCGGGCACCGGGGCGGCCATGGGGGGCAGCGGCGGCCTGGCGTTCTCGGGCGATCGGGGCCAGGGCTCGGCGGGGGCGGCCCACTCGGGCGGATCCGCCGCCGAGAAGCTTGCCGGGGCCGAGAAGGCCAAGTCGGCCGGCGCCGACGTCAAGATCCCGAAGGCGGCCTTCGACGCCCTGTACACCGCGGCAGCAACCGGCCTCACCCTCGCCGACAACACGGGCGCGGCGTGGGCGCTGTCCTACGACGGCCAGAGCCTGCTCATGGCCTCGGGGGGCACGGCGTTCCGGCTTCCCAAGGGCGTGGCGCAGGCCGGCGGCTCCCGCCCGGGGACGTTCGTCAAGCTGGACAAGGCGGACGTCAAGGGCGATGCGATCACCTTGACCGGCATGTTCAAGAGCGGGAAGGGACAGCCCGCCACGAGCCTGAAATCCGGCAAGTAGCGGCCACAAGCGGCGGCGCCCCTCCGGGGGCGCCGCTTTTGTTTGCACCCTGGCTTGATGCACTCTCCCGCCGTCAGGTACAATGGGAATCCTTTTTTGATTCTCTGGAGAAAGTATCTTTATGGAAGGCAAGATTCGCATCCGCCTGAAGGCGTACGACCACAGGCTGATTGACCAGGCCACCGAGAAGATCGTCGAGACGGCCAAGCGCACCGGCGCCGAAGTCGTCGGGCCGATCCCCCTGCCGACCCGCAAGCGCATCTACTGCGTGCTGCGGAGCCCGCATGTGGACAAGAAGTCGCGAGAGCACTTCGAGATTCGCACCCACAAGCGGCTGATCGACATCGTCAATCCGCAGCAGAAGACGGTGGACGCGCTCATGCGGCTCGACCTGGCCGCCGGAGTGGACATCGAGGTCAAGCTGTAGTTTAATAGAGATTTAATACTTACAGCGATATCCCGGCCTTGTTCTAATCTCGCTCGGAGAGCAAGCCAGAAGCCTTTTCCTGAGGCGAACAGAGCGAAATTTCGTAGTCCCGTGAAGGGGCCGAGTGGTTTTTCAAACCCCTCGCGGTCCGCCCGGGTCCGTGGATCAAAATCCCCCCCGATGACCGCCGCGCCCCAGAACAAGCAAGGAGTCACGCATGGCCCTCGGAATCCTAGGCCAGAAGCTGGGGATGACCCAGATCTTCGACGAGAAGGACCAGGCCGTGCCCGTCACCGTCGTGGCGGCCGGTCCGTGCATCGTCACCCAGGTCAAGACGAAAGAGAAGGACGGCTACAACGCCGTCCAGATCGGCTTTGGCCAGACCAAGGCCAAGAGCCTCGCCAAGGGCGAGCAGGGGCACCTCAAGCCCGCCGGCAAGTTGCTGCGCCACCTGCGCGAGTTCCGCCTCGACGACGTGTCGCAGTTCGCCGTCGGCCAGGAGATCAAGGCCGACCTGTTCTCCGCCGGGCAGACCATCGACGTGGTCGGCCACAGCATCGGCAAGGGGTTCCAGGGCATGCAGCGCCGGTGGCACGCGGGTCGCGGCCCCATGGCGCACGGCTCCAAGTTCCATCGCCACCCCGGCTCCATCGGCGCCGGCACGACGCCCAGCCGCGTCTACAAGGGCGCTTCGATGCCCGGCCGGCTGGGCAACGAACGCGTCACGGTCCGCAAGCTCACCGTGGTCCGCGTCGACGCGGGCAAGAACCTGCTGCTCATCAAGGGCGCGGTTCCGGGCGTCGAGGGCGGCCTGCTGATCGTGCGTCCCGCGAAGAAGGTCGGGAGGTAGAAATGGCCACCGTCACGCTATTCAACGCCAAGGGCGACAAGGTCAAGGATCTCGACGTCGCCGACAGCATCTTCGGCATCGTTCCCAACGTGCACGAGATGCACCGCCACCTGGTCCGGCAACTGGCCAACAATCGCGCCGGCACGCACAGCACGCTGACCCGCAGCGAAGTCTCGGGCGGCGGCAAGAAGCCGTGGCGCCAGAAGGGCACCGGCCGCGCCCGCTCCGGCTCGACCCGCAGCCCGCTGTGGCGCACCGGCGGCGTCGTGTTCGGCCCCAAGCCCCGCAGCTACGAAAAGGATCTGCCGCGCAAAATCCGGCGCCTGGCCATCAAGAGCGCCCTTGCGACCCGGAAGGACGCGGTGGTGGCCATCGAGAGCTTCGACCTGCCCGAGATCAAGACCAAGGCCGCGGTCGCCCTGCTCGAGAAGCTGGGCGCGGTAGGCAAGGTGGTGATCCTGCTCGACGAGCGCAACGCCAACCTCGAGCTGTCCGTCCGCAACCTGCCGGACGTCAAGGTCATCCTGGCGACCCAGTTCGGCCAGAACCTCAACGTCAAGGACATCCTCCGCAGCGACAAGATAGTCGCGACGCAGGCCGCCCTGACTCGCATTTCGGAGGTGTTCGCGTAATGCAGGATCTTTACACGGTCATCAAGCGGCCGCTGATCACCGAGAAGAACACGGTGCTCGGCGAGCAGCACAAGTACTGCTTCGAGATCAACCGCGAAGCCAACAAGATAGACGTCAAGCGGGCGATCGAGATGCTCTTCAAGGTCGAGGTCAAGGACGTCAACGTCACGAACTACCGCGGCCAGGACAAGCGCATCAGCGTACGCACCGCCCGGCGCGGCCGGACTCCCGACACCAAGAAGGCGTTCGTGACGCTCAAGGAGGGCCACCACATCGACTTCTACGGCGGCGGCGCTCCGCACGAGCACGAGCACCAGCCGGCGGAAAAGGCGGCGGAGGCGTAGGAGAAAGCAGATGGGCCTCAAGAATCGCAAACCCACTACCCCGGGCAGCCGCGGGATGAGCCTCTCGACCTTCGAGGAGCTGACCGCGACCACGCCCGAGAAGTCGTTGCTGCAGCCGCTGCAGAAGCACGGCGGCCGCAACAACCAGGGCAAGCTCACCGCCCGGTTCCGCGGCGGCGGCCATAAGCGGGCGTACCGCGTCATCGACTTCAAGCGCGACAAGGAAAACGTGCCGGCGCGGGTCATGACCATCGAGTACGACCCCAACCGCAACGCCCGCATCGCCCTGCTCTTCTACGCCGACGGCGAGAAGCGCTACATCATCGCGCCCCTGGGACTCGAGATCGGCCAGACCGTGACCAACGGCGCCGACTCCGAGCCCCGGGTGGGTAACGCGTTGCCGCTCAAGGCCATCCCCCTGGGCACCACGGTCCACAACATCGAGCTCAAGCTCGGGCGCGGCGGGCAGCTATGCCGGTCGGCCGGCGCCGGCGCCCAGATCATGGCCAAGGAAGGCGAGTACGTCACCGTCAAGCTCCCCTCCGGCGAGATGCGGATGGTGCACCAGAACTGCCACGCCACCATCGGCCAGGTCGGCAACATCGACGCCAAGAACATGGCCGTCGGCAAGGCCGGCCGGATGCGCTGGCTGGGCAAGAAGCCGCACAACCGCGGCGTCGTGATGAACGCCTGCGACCACCCGCACGGCGGCGGCGAGGGCAAGAGCCCCATCGGCGGGAAGCCGCAGACTCCCTGGGGCAAGCCCGCGATGGGTTACAAGACCCGGCGCGGCTCGCGGCCCAGCGACAAGTTCATCGTCAAGCGGAGGGGGAAGTAACCGATGTCGCGTAGCCTCAAGAAGGGCCCGTTCGTCGAGGAGCGTCTCCTCAAGCGGGTCGAGACCATGAACAACCAGAAGGACAAGCGGGTCATCAAGACCTGGTCCCGGGCAAGCACCATCGTGCCCACGATGATCGGCCACACGATCGCCGTGTACAACGGCCGCAAGCACGTGCCCATCTACATCACGGAGAACATGATCGGCCACAAGATGGGCGAATTCGCGCCCACGCGGCTCTACCGCGGCCACGGCGGTTCGGAGAAGTCGAGGTAAGTCATGAGCGACGAAGAACAGACGCCGAAGGCGTCGAACCCCGAAGACGCGACCGAGCAGGTCGAGGGAGCGGCGCCGGAGACTTCGGAGGAAGCGAAGCCGAAGAAAGCTCCGAAGCCCAAGGCCGAGAAGCCGGCTGAGACCGCCGAGAGCGCCGAGAGCGCCGAGGCCAAGCCCAAGAAGGCCGCCAAAGCCAAGAAGGCCGACGCTGACGCCGAGGCCGGCCCGGCCGCCGATGCCGAGGAGCCCAAGGCCAAGGTGGCGGGCACCGCCAAGGGCGGCGCCACCACCGACGCCGAGGCCGCGCCGACCCCCAAGGCCGACGTTGCGGCCAGCGCAGCCGCCCAGGTGCGGCAGCGCCGCCGCGGCGGCGGGCCCGCCGGCGACGTCAAGGCGATTGCCAAGTGGGTGCGCATGAGCCCCCGCAAGGCCCGCCGGGCCATCGATCTCATCCGCGGCAAGCAGGTCGAGGAAGCCCGGCTGATCCTCAACTTCCTCAACCTCCGTGCCGCCAAGACCGTGCTCAAGGTGCTGGACAGCGCCGTGGCGAACGCCGAGCACAATAAAAACCTCAACCGCCGCGACCTGGTGGTCAAGAAGGCCTTCGTCGACGGCGGGCCGGTCCTCAAGCGGTTCCAGCCGCATGCCCAGGGCCGCGCGTTCCCCATCAAGAAGCGCACCAGCCACATCACCGTCGTGGTCGGAAAGTAAGGTACCAGCAAGAATGGGACAGAAAATCCATCCGTACGGCCTCCGGTTGGGGATCATCAATCCCTGGAAGTCCCGGTGGTACGCCGGCAAGAAGGAGTATCGCGCCAACCTGGCCGAGGACTGGAAGCTCCGCCGCTTCATCAAGCGCAGGCTCTTCTCGGCGGGCATCTCGGACATCCAGATCGAGCGCAAGGCCCAGGCGGTCGAGGTCACGATCTACACGGCCAAGCCTGGCGTGGTGGTCGGCCGCGGCGGCCAGGGCATCGATCAGCTCCGCAAGGATCTCGCCCACCAAACCGGCAAGAAGGTCCAGATCAACATCCAGGAAATCACCAAGATCGACATGGACTCGACGCTGGTCGCCGAGAACGTCGCGTCGCAGCTAGAAAAGCGCATCGCCTTCCGGCGTGCGATGAAGCAGGCGATGCAGCGGGCCATCAAGGCCGGCGCCCAGGGCATCAAGATCATGGTCGCCGGGCGCCTGGGCGGCGCCGAAATCGCGCGCTGCGAATGGAACCGCGAGGGCCGCATCCCGCTGCACACGCTGCGGGCGGACATCGACTACGGCACCGCGGAAGCCAAGACCGTCTACGGCGTCATCGGCGTCAAGGTCTGGATCTACCGCGGCGAGATCCTCCCGCAGGAGCGGCAAGAGAAGGGAGCAGGCAGCCATGCTCATGCCTAAGCGGACCAAGTTCCGCAAACAGCAGCGCGGCCGCATGACGGGCACCGAGACCCGCGGCGCCGCCGTCCACTTCGGCGACTTCGGCCTGCAGGCCCTCGAGCCGGCCTGGATCACCTCCCGGCAGATAGAAGCGGCCCGCCGGGCGATGAGCCGCAGCATCCGCCGCGGCGGCCAGATCTGGATCCGGATCTTCCCGGACAAGCCGGTCACCGCCCGCCCCGCCGAGACCCGCATGGGCTCGGGCAAGGGCGCCCCGGAGTTCTGGGTGGCCGTGGTAAAGCCGGGCCGCATCCTCTTCGAGATCAACGGCGTCGACGAGACGACCGCCCGGGAGGCCATGCGCCTGGCCGGCCACAAACTGCCGATCCAGACCAAGTTCGTCACCCGTGAAGGGCTCAGCGAGGCGGACATCGCCGCGCACAAGGCGGCCGCCCTGGCCGCCGGCCCGATCGAGGAAGAGCCCGTGACCGCCGCCGCGCCGGCGCCGGAGGCGACGACCAATGCCTAAGACCACGGTGAAGTACGCGGACCTGCTCGCCAAGAGCTCGGAAGAGCTCAAGGCCGAGCTCAAGGCCGCCAAGGAGGAGCTGTTCCAGCTCCGGTTCCAGCTCGCCATCAAGCAGCTCGAGAACACCGCCAGGATCGGCGAGGTTCGCAACCGCATCGCCCAGCTCAGCTCGGCGCTGCGCCAGAGCGAACTCGGGGCGAAGGGGGCGTAAGAGAGAAATGCCGCAACGCGAAATCATCGGCCAGGTCGTCAGCGACAAGATGGACAAGACCATCGTCGTCGCGGTCGAGACCCGGCATCCCCACGACCGGTACGGCAAGATCGTCCGGCGGACCAACAAGTTCAAGGCGCACGACGAAGAAAACGCCGCTCGCACGGGTGACACCGTGCGCATCGGCGAACACCGGCCGCTTTCGGCCCAGAAGCGTTGGCGCCTGCTCGAGATTCTGGAGAGGGCGAAATGATCCAGCCGCAAACTCGTCTGGCGGTTGCCGACAACACCGGGGCGCGGGAGCTCATGTGCATCCGCGTGCTGGGCGGCTCCAATCGCCGCTACGCCAACATCGGCGACGTCATCGTCGCGGTGGTCAAGGACGCCGCGCCGAACATGCCGGTCAAGAAGTCCGAAATAGTCAAGGCCGTGGTCGTGCGCAGCAAGCACGGCCTGCGGCGCAGCGACGGCAGCTACATCAAGTTCGACGAGAACGCCGCCGTCATCATCACCAAGGACAACAATCCGCGCGGCACGCGCGTGTTCGGCCCCATCGCGAGGGAACTTCGTGACAAGAACTACATGAAGATCATCTCGCTGGCGCCGGAAGTCATCTAACGGTAGAGGAGACCAACCGTATGCATCTCAAGAAGGGCGACACGGTCGTGGTCCTCTCCGGCAGGAGCAAGGATCAGGGCGGCGATCGCGGCAAGACCGGCGAAGTCACCAAGGTGCTCCCCAAGGAGGGGAAAGCGGTGGTCCAGGGGATCAACGTCAGGACCCGGCACACCAAGCCGAGCATGACCAATCCCCAAGGCGGCCGCATCCAGACCGAAATGCCGATAGACGTCAGCAAGCTCATGGTCGTTTGCCCGGCCTGCAGCAAGCCCACCCGCATCAAGAAGGTGCAGGTCGAGGGCAAGAACGCGCGGGCCTGCAAGCGCTGCAACGAGCAAATCCTCGACAAGAAGGAGGGCTAGCGAGATGCCGCGCCTGAAAGACAAGTACCAGAGCGAGGTCGCTCCGGCTCTCGAGAAGGAATTCAACTACACCAACAAAATGGCGATCCCCAGGGTCGCCAAGGTGGTGCTCAACATCGGCCTGGGCGAGGCCATCCAGACCCCCAAGGCGGTCGACACCGCCGTGGCCGATCTGGCCACGATCGCCGGCCAGCGGCCGATCGTCAACAAGGCCAAGAAGTCCATCGCGACGTTCAAGCTCCGCGCCGGCATGAGCATCGGCGCCAGCGTCACGCTGCGCGGCACCCGCATGTACGAGTTCCTCGACAAGCTGATGAACCTGGCGCTGCCCCGCATCCGCGACTTCCGCGGCGTCAACCACAAGAGCTTCGATGGCCGCGGCAACTACTCGCTGGGCATCAAGGAGCAGCTCATCTTCCCGGAAATCGACTACGACAAGGTCGACAAGATCCGGGGGATGGACATCACCATCGTGACCACCGCCAACACCGATGAAGAGGCCCGGGCCCTGCTGAAGCTCATGGGAATGCCCTTCAAGACGGAGAAGGCCCAGCAGCAGCCGAAGACGGAGGCCGCCAATGGCTAAGACCTCGATGATCAACAAGTCGAATCGGAAGCCGAAATTCTCGATTCGCCGCCACAACCGCTGCGCCAGGTGCGGGCGTCCCCGCGGCTACTACCGCGACTTCGGGATTTGCCGCATCTGCTTGCGGCAGATGGCCCACAAGGGCGAACTGCCCGGCGTGGCCAAGTCGAGCTGGTAAGGGAGGGCGAAGAGAATGCCAGTAACCGATCCTATCGCCGACATGCTCACGCACATCCGGAACGCCAACATCGCGTTCAAGCCGGAGTGCGAGATGCCGGCCTCCAAGGTCAAGGCCGAGATCGCCCGCGTGCTCAAGGAAGAGGGCTACGTGGCCGGCTTCGAGCCGGTCTCCGATGAGGCCGGCCATCCGCGCCTGCGCCTCACGCTCAAGTACAGCGGCGAGAAGCGTCGCAGCCGGGTCATCACCGGCATCAAGCGCGTCTCCAAGCCGGGGCTGCGCGTGTATGCGAGCAAGAGCGAGCTGCCCCGCGTGCTGGGGGGCCTCGGCATCGCCATCGTCAGCACCCCCAAGGGGATCATGACCGACCGCGCGGCCCGCAAGGCCGGCGTGGGCGGCGAAGTCCTCGCCTACGTATGGTGAGGAGGTAGCGAGTAATGAGTCGTATCGGAAAGCGCCCCATCGACCTGGAAGTCGAGGTCACCGAGGGCGAGAAGAAGACGAAGGTCGCCGTGTCCGCCACGATCGACGGCAACACCGTGACGATCAAGGGCCCCAGGGGCACGCTTACGCGCACGCTCCGGCCCGAGGTCGGAGTCACGCTCGAAAACGGCAGCCTGCTGGTCACCCGCCGCGGCAACGACAAGCAGGCGCGGAGCCTCCACGGCCTCTCGCGCACGCTGGTCGCCAACATGGTCGACGGCGTCGCCAAGGGCTTCTCCAAGACCCTCGAAATCGTCGGCGTCGGCTACCGCCCCTCGCTGCAAGGCAAGAAACTGGTGCTCAACCTGGGCTACAGCCACCCGATCGAAATCGAGCCCCCCGAGGGCATCGAGTTCGCGGTCGAGGAGAAGGCCAACCGCGTCCACGTGAGGGGCATCGACAAGCAACTGGTCGGCGACATCGCCGCGGACATCCGCTTCAAGCGGCCGCCCGAGCCGTACAAGGGCAAGGGCGTGAAGTACCAGGGCGAGGTCATCAGGCGCAAGGCTGGCAAGGCCGGCGGCAAGAAGAAGTAACGGGTAGCAGGCCATGTTCACGAAGAAGATCCGCAAGTTCGAGGTCGCAAAGCGGCACCGCCGGCTGCGCAAGAAGCTGGAGGGCACCGCGGAGCGCCCGCGCCTGGCCGTGTTCCGGTCCGGCCGGCACATCTACGCCCAGATCATCGACGATGTCGCTCGCACGACGCTCGTGCACGCCTCGTCGGTCGAACTGGTCAAGGGCGGCAACATCCCCAAGGGTTACAACGTCGACGCCGCGGGCGCCGTGGGCGAAGCCATCGCCAAGAAGGCCATCGGGGCGGGCATCAAGGCCGTGGTGTACGACCGCGGCGGGTTCCTCTACCACGGGCGCATCGCCGCACTGGCGGACAAGGCCCGGGAAGCCGGATTGGAGTTCTAGACGATGGATTCAAAGCGTACCGATACCCGCGGCCCGAAGCGCGATCGCGGCGATCGCCGGCGCCAGGAGGGCGAGGCCGAATCCGAATGGATGGAGAAGGTAGTCCAGATCCGGCGCGTGACCAAGGTCGTCAAGGGCGGCAAGAAGCTGTCGTTCCGGGCCGTGGTCGTGGTCGGCAACGGCAAGGGCAACGTCGGCGTGGGCGTCGGCAAGGCGGCTGACGTCGTCTCGGCCATCCAGAAGGCCGCGGTCGACGCTCGCAAGAGCCTCGTCACCGTTCACATGCTCGGCACGTCCATCCCCCACCTGATCGTCGGCGAGCAAGGCGCTTCCAGCGTGCTGCTCAAGCCGGCCAGCAAGGGAACGGGCGTCATCGCGGGCGGCAGCGTCCGGACGGTGCTCGAACTGGTCGGCATCAAGGACATCCTCTCGAAGGCCCTCGGGGCCTCCAGCCCGCTCAACAACGCCCGCGCCACGATCAACGCCCTCGGCAGGTTGCACCGGGCCGAGGAGGTAGCGGCGATGCGCGGTCTGGCCGTGACGGAAATCGGGGTGAAGATCAATGAGTGACAAGAAGCTGCTGATCACGCTGGTGCGTAGCGCCGCCGGGTTCGAGAAGGATCAGAAGGCCGCCGCGAAGCAGTTGAAGCTCACCAAGCTCAACCGCACCACCGAATGGCCGGACACGCCGGCCGTGCGCGGGCAGATCCGCAAGATCGCTCACTTGGTAGAGGTGACGGAAGGCCGGCTGCCCTCATGACTTCCTGCGACGACGCCGGATTCGAGTGCCGGCCTGACCAACCCATGAGGATCCTGATATGACTTTCGAAGTAGCAGACCTGCGCCCCGCCGACGGGGCGACCAAGAAGCCCAAGCGGGTGGGCCGCGGCTTCGGCTCGGGCCACGGCAAGACCGCGACCCGCGGCTACAACGGCCAGGGCCAGCGCTCGGGCGAGAGCAAGAAGATAGGCTTCGAGGGCGGGCAGATGCCGCTCTTCCGCCGTACGCCCAAGAAGCACCATTTCCAGCGGCCGCTGCGCTACCTGGATCACTGGGCCGAGATCAACGTGGGCGCCCTCAACGAACTGTTCTCCGGCGACAACCCGATCACCGCCGACCTGGTGGCCGAACGCGGCTTCGCGCCCGGTACCAAGTTCGTGACCGAGGACGGCAACGTGGCGACGGTCCTAAAGCCGAAGTTCACGGGCCTGAGGGTCCTGGGCGCGGGCGAGGTGACCAAGACGCTGGAAGTCCACGCCCACCACTTCACGAAAGCTGCCCGCGAGAAGATCGAGGCGGCCGGCGGCAAGTGCGTCGTGATCGGCGCCGAAGAGGCCGAGGGCTAGAAAGCCCGATCGATCAGGAGGCCCCGCTGCTGCGGGGCCTCCCGTCATATCCGTGAAAACCCCGGCCCAAAGGGGATTGCGCTGGCGGGTAGGAAGAAATGGTGGATTCACGGGGATGCGGCTGCGACGGAACTTGTGCGCCAGCGGTGAGGCGCGGCGGGACGGGGATGGCGTGTAGGGCCAGGCGCTGGTGGTTGGCGGTGGCTGCGCTCGTCGTGGCGCTGGCGGCCGGGTGCCGTATCGCAGGCATCGGGAGTGGCGCAGGGTCCGGCCCCGCGGATCGGATCGGCCCGGATTCCATTTCCGGGCCGGAGAGCCGCCAGGCGCCCGGGAGCGCCGGAAAGACGGCTGCCACGGGCACGCGCCTGGAAGCCGGGGATCCGGTCGCGCTGCTTCCCGGGTCCCTAACGGCCGGCCGGGGCCTGGTAGAGCTGCGAGTTGCCTGGCCTCCAGCGGAACCGGCCTCGGTACCGGCCGGCGGAGCGTATCGCACTCAGCTCATTCCCACCTCGGTATCGACCGTCGCGTTCGAAATGTCGATTGCGGGCGCCGATATCGCCTCGATTTCGGTCAATCGCGCCGCGGGCGCGAGCACGGCCACTGCCTCGCTGGAGCTGGATGCCGGCGCCTATACCCTGGCTGCGGCAGCTTTCAGCGGCGCGGCCACCGAGACGATAAAGGTAGCGGCGGCATCGGCCTCCCTGGTCGTGGTGGCCGGGGCGAAGGTGGCGGCGGCGCTGACGCTGGGGCCAATGTTCGTGCCTGTAGTTAGGTGAGCGCGACGACTGTCTACCCGGGAGGGACGTTGACGCTTGGAGGGAGCAACCTGGCGCCCGCCTGGGCGGCGACGCCCTCGGTGTCGTTCACGGGCGCCGGGGCGTCGGTCTCGGCCACGGTCACGGCCGCGGCGGCGGGCTCGGTCACGGTCGCGGTCCCGGCCACGGCACTTTCCGGCTCGGTGCGTATTGTGACCGACGGCGTGCCGGCGGCGCTTGTAGCCGTGACGGTCGCGCCGACGCCTGATAGCGGCGCTCAAATGACCTGGCGCCTATCGGACGCAGGCACGGAGGCCTGCGCCACCGATGCAACGGGTGGGGCCGGCCTCCGTGCCGGCCGCGATGCCGGAGCGAAGTCATCAGAGCCGCGCTATGAGC
>Ga0194120_10003949_pt1 | contig 23475 bp, 19 predicted proteins | sample TA2MahCa65mmetaG_FD_148642 | JGI IMG/M metagenome (GOLD analysis project Ga0194120, IMG submission 148642) | Freshwater microbial communities from Lake Tanganyika, Tanzania - TA2015019 Mahale Deep Cast 65m | ecosystem: Environmental > Aquatic > Freshwater > Lake | place: Tanzania: Lake... | reverse complement strand
CGTGGCATAACACACCGCGCTTGACTCGACCGTCTCGTTGCTGCTCTTCTCACGCATGGTGGCGTATCCTTTCCCCTCGGCGGTAACCGAGGCGTTGGTTGAGTGTTCAACCGAAAGGGTACGCCGCCGTTATCCTATTTCCACACCTAAAGATGATACCTCGTCCGACTTCATCACATTCTGAGGCGGCAATGAGTGTCTCTACTGCTTGCCCCATTTGACCATTAGCACACAGGTAGCCAAGGTGATTGAATGCGTTGAGCAGACTGCTGTGCAAAGCCTGATCCTGCTGAGACGGTGAACGCCATAGCAGGAATGGGTCTACATACAAAGGAATATCTTCGTCCAGAAACGGGATCGCGAAATCCAAGTCCGCCTGGGGGACGAGTATTCCATGGTGATCGGTTAGACGCGGCCTGAAGAGTGCCATCGGGACTCGAAATCAGAGTTTAGAAATGGCAACAAGCTACTTTTCAAATAGATCGAAGTCAACCGCTTGGACTATTAAGGCCGCTCAAAACGGCCTCCAAAAAGGCCGCAGCGAGCGAGAGCCCGAGGCGTACGGTTCTAGGTACGTTGAGGGTTTGAGCGAAGCGAGAACGCAGTTGAAAGTCGTTTTCAGCGGCCTGTTTTTGCAGACTTCCCAGCCTGCAAAAACTTGTCGATGCCAGCTGCCATTTTGCGGCCTTCGGAGATCGCCCAGACGATGAGGGAGGCGCCGCGTTTGGTATCCCCGCCGGCAAAGACCCCGTCGAGGTTGGTCATGAAGTTGTCGTCCACCGCCACCGCGCCACGTTGATCGTACGTGACGCCCAGGCTGTCGAGCAGGCCGTGTTTCACGGGACCGGTAAAGCCCATTGCGAGCAGCACCAGATCCACATCCATTTCAAAATCAGAATTCGGAACCGGCACAAACTTTCCGGCCTCAAACTTCACGCGATGCGCGTGCAGTTTGGTGACGTGGCCGTCGTGGCCGGTGAACTTCGCGGTCGAGACGCTCCACTGCCGGTCGCACCCTTCTTCGTGGGCGTGTGACGTGCGGAGTTGCATCGGCCAGAGCGGCCAAGGAGTCGAATTGGCCCTCGTCGGCGGCGGTTCCGGCAGCAATTCAAACTGGTGCGCTTCAGCACAACCCTGCCGGTGAGCGGTCCCCAGACAGTCCGATCCGGTATCGCCGCCGCCAATGATGACGACGCGCTTTCCCTTGGCCGTGATCGGCTCATCCGTCACAGAAATCCCAGCCGTCCGTTTGTTCTGCTGCGTCAAATACTCCATCGCAAGATGGATGCCTTTGAGTTCTCGGCCGGGAATCGGCAACTCGCGCGGCTGCTCCGCGCCCATCGTCAGCCCCACGGCATCAAACTGTTTTCGCAATTGCTCACCCGTGATGTCCTTGCCGACCATCACACCGGGTTTGAACTCAACGCCCTCGGCCTTCATCTGTTCCAGACGGCGGTCGATGACCCATTTTTCCATTTTGAAATCGGGGATCCCGTAGCGGAGCAGTCCGCCGATGCGGTCGGCCTTCTCGAACAGAGTGACACGATGGCCGGCACGAGCCAACTGTTGAGCCGCGGCGAGTCCTGATGGCCCGGACCCAACAATGGCAACCGTCTTGCCGGTGTTTCGCACGGGCAAAATTGGTACGACTTCGCCCTCGTTGAATCCCCGATCAATGATATTCCATTCGATGATGCGGATTGAGACAGGGTCTTCGTTGATCCCGAGCACACAGGCCCCTTCGCACGGAGCCGGGCACAGCCGGCCGGTGAACTCGGGGAAATTGTTCGTGGTGTGGAGCGCCTTCAACGCGTCTTTCCAGCGGCCGCGATAGACCAGATCGTTCCACTCGGGAATCAGATTCACGACCGGGCACCCCGTCGATCCCTGGCAAAACGGCACGCCACAGTCCATGCAGCGGGCCCCCTGGACTTTCAGCTTGTCCTCGGCGATCGGCTCGTACATCTCTTTCCAGTCGAGCACGCGCAGCTCGACCGGCTTTCGCTTCGGGCCCTCGCGGGCGTATTTCATGAAACCCTTCGGATCACCCATCTTTTCTCCAGGACTGAGGACTCAGGACCAAGGACTGAGCAATCCGTTCCCCTTTACTCGGCCCTCAGTCCTCAACACTCAGTCCTCAAAGCAAGCAACTGCGCGTTAGTGGACTGCGCTGGCCTTCCGCTTCCGTTCTTCGAGCACGCGCTTGTAATCAACCGGCATGACCTTCACGAATTTCGGCACCATCGCCTCCCACGAGTCGAGGATGCGTTTGGCGTTCCGGCTGCCGGTATACATGAACTGTTTCGTGATCAACTCGTGCAACAGCTTCTTATCGCTCGCCGTCGCCACCTTCTCCAACTCCACCATGCCCGTATTGCATCGCGCCGGGAACTTGCCGAATTCGTCCAAGACGAAGGCCATTCCCCCGGACATGCCCGCCGCGAAATTTCGCCCGGTCCGGCCAAGCACGACCACAACGCCGCCGGTCATGTATTCGCACCCATGGTCGCCCGTGCCTTCGACGACCGCCCGAGCGCCGCTGTTTCTCACCGCGAACCGCTCGCCCGCCATACCGTAGAAATAGGCCTCACCCTGGGTCGAGCCATAAAGCGACGTGTTGCCGACCAGAATGGTGTCTTCCGGCTGGAAGATCGCGTTCTTCGGCGGGTAGACGACGATCGTGCCGCCCGAGAGACCCTTGCCGATATAGTCGTTGGATTCGCCTTCGAGCGTCAGTGTGATTCCTCGCGACAGGAACGCGCCAAACGACTGCCCGGCCGAGCCGGTGAACTTGATCGAAATCGTATCGGGTGGCAGCCCTTCCAGCCCGTATTGCTTCGCGATCCGGTTCGACAACATGGTGCCGACCGTCCGGTTCACGTTACGAATCGGCAGATCGACCGTCACCTTTTCACCCTGTTCCAAGGCCGGCTTGCAGAGCTCGATCAGCTTGTTGTCCAGCACCTCCGCAATCCCGTGATCCTGCTTCTGCACGCAGTGACGCGGGACCTCGGCGCCGACTTCCGGCATCTTCAACAGCGGCGACAGATCGAGGCCTTTCGCCTTCCAGTGATCGATGGCCTTCTGCACTTTCAATTTATCGACGCGGCCGACCATCTCGTTGACCGTGCGGAAACCCAGCTTGGCCATGATCTGCCGCAATTCTTCGGCGACGAAGAAAAAGAAGTTGACGATGTGCTCCGGCTGTCCCTTGAACTTCTTGCGCAACTCCGGGTCCTGTGTCGCGATGCCGACAGGGCACGTATTCAGGTGGCACTTGCGCATCATGATGCAGCCTTCGATGATCAGCGGCGCCGTGGCGAAACCGTACTCTTCCGCTCCGAGCAACGTGGCGATCGCCACATCACGGCCCGTCTTCAACTGGCCATCGGTTTCCACGCGGATGCGCCCGCGCAGATCGTTCACCACCAGCGTCTGATGTGTCTCCGCCAATCCCAGTTCCCACGGCACGCCGGCGTACTTGATCGAGGACAGAGGCGACGCGCCGGTTCCACCGCTGTCGCCGCTGATCAGCACCTTATCCGCGTGCGCCTTCGCCACGCCGGCGGCGATGGTGCCGACCCCCACCTCCGAGACCAATTTCACCGAGACGGCCGCGTCGGGATTGGCGTTCTTCAAATCGAAGATCAATTGCGCCAAATCTTCGATGGAATAAATGTCATGGTGCGGCGGCGGCGAAATCAGCTGTACCCCCGGCGTCGCATAGCGGAACTTGGCAATGTTCTCATCAACTTTATGGCCCGGCAACTGCCCGCCTTCGCCCGGCTTCGCCCCTTGCGCCATCTTGATCTGGAGTTCCCTCGCGTTCGCCAAATAATGGCTGGTCACGCCGAATCGCGCGGACGCCACTTGCTTGATGTAGCTGTTCTTGGAGTCGCCGTTGGGCAGTGGGACGAACCGCGCCGGATCCTCTCCGCCCTCTCCGGTATTGCTCTTGGCACCGAGCCGGTTCATCGCGATAGCCAACGTCTCGTGCGCTTCCTTGCTGATGGAGCCAAAGGACATGGCGCCGGTGGTAAACCGCTTCACGATGTCCTTTGCCGGCTCAACCTCATCCACGGGAATCGGCTCCGGCAGGAACTTAAATTCGAGCAGCCCTCGGAGGTTCGACCGTCGCTTGCTCTCATCGTTCACCAGTTGTGCGAATTCGGCAAAGCTCTTCGGATCGTTGGTCCGGGTCGCATGTTGCAACTTATAGATCGTGTCCGGATTCCAGTTGTGATGTTCACCCTGAATCCGGTAGTGGATTTCGCCGCCGAACTCGAGCTGACGGATCGGCGCCGGCTCGTATGCCAACTGATGCCGCCGCAACGTCTCTTCACCGATCTCCCGGATGCCGATGCCTTCGACACGGGACGCCGTCCCGGTAAAGTAGCGGTCGATCAGCTCACGGTTGAGCCCGATCGCCTCGAAAATTTGCGCGCCACAGTAGGATTGCACCGTCGAGATGCCCATCTTTGAAAAGACTTTGAGCAGCCCCTTGTTGATGGCCTTGATGAACTTCCCTTCGGCCGTCTGCGCATCGAGCCCTTCCGGCAGATAGCCGTCGCGCTCCATGTCGACCAGCGACTCGAATACGAGATACGGATTGACCGTGCCTGCTCCATACCCGATCAGGCAGGCAAAATGGTGCACGTCCCGCGGCTCGCCGGTTTCCACCGTGAGGCCGACTTCCGTTCTCGTGCATTCGCGAACCAGATGGTGATGGACTGCCGCAACCCCGAGCAGGCTGGGAATGGGCGCCCAGTCCTCGTTCACACCCCGGTCGCTCAAGATCAGGAACTTGTAGCCTTCCTTGATCGCCTGTGAGGCCTGGCGGCAGAGATCATCGACCGCCGCGCCCAATCCCTCCGGCCCTTCGGCCACGCGGTACAGCATCGTCAAGGTCTTGCTCTTGAAATGCGGGTCGGCCAATTCGCGAATCTTTTGCAAATCGGCGTTCGTGAGAATCGGTTGCTTCACGCGGATGCGCCGGCACGCCTCCGGATTCTCGTCCATCAGATTCGGCTTGGGACCGATGCTGGTCGTCAGCGACATGACGAGCTCCTCGCGGATCGGATCGATCGGCGGATTCGTCACCTGCGCAAAGAGCTGTTTGAAATATTTGAACAAGAGCTGCGGCCGGTCTGACAGGACCGCGAGCGGCGTGTCTGTACCCATCGACGAGACCGCCTCCTGGCCGTCCACCACCATCGGGGTCAGCACCATCTTCAGCTCTTCCACGGTGTACCCGAAGGCCTGCTGCCGCTGGCGGATCGTCGGATGATCGGGCTGCGGCACGTTGATTGGCTCAGGCAACTCGTCGAGGGAGATTCGATACTGCGTGACCCACGACCGATAGGGTTTCCGGCTCACGATCTCCGCCTTTACTTCCTCGTCATCGATCAACCGGCCCTGCGCCGTATCGACGAGGAACATGCGGCCCGGCATGAGCCGGCCTTTCTGGCGGATTTTCTGCGTCTCGATCGGCAGCACACCGGCTTCGGAGGCCAAGACCACCAGGCCATCGGTCGTCACTTGATAGCGGCAGGGGCGTAATCCGTTCCGATCCAGCGTCGCGCCGATCAACTTACCGTCGGTGAAGCAGACCGCCGCGGGACCATCCCAGGGTTCCTGCATCGCTGCGTGGTATTCGTAGAATCCGCGCCGATCGAGATCCATCTGCGGATTCGCCACCCACGGCTCAGGAATGAGCATCATCATTGCGTGAGGCAACGACCGGCCGCCCATGGTCAGGAACTCGACGGCGTTGTCCAGACACGCCGAGTCGCTCTGGTGTTCGTAGACAATGGGGTAGAGTTTTTCGAGATCTGCGCCGAACAGGTCAGAGTTCAGTCGCCCTTGGCGGGCGCGCATCCAATTGACGTTGCCCTTCAGCGTGTTGATCTCGCCGTTGTGGCAAATGTATCGATAGGGATGCGCCAGCGGCCAAGTGGGGAACGTGTTCGTGCTGAACCGCGAGTGGACCAGCGCGAGCGCGCTGGCGAGGCTCGAATCCTTGAGATCCTGATAATACGCCGCCATTTGATGCGGCAGCAGCAAGCCTTTATAGACAATCGTGTGCGCGGAGAGGCTCGAGACGTAGAAATACTCGCGGCCCTGGATCGCCGACTCCCGTACGGCGTTTTCGACCCGTTTGCGGATTACATAGAGTTTTCGTTCGAACTGCGCGTCGTTCAGCACGTCGCGCGCGATAAACACCTGCCGCATGAAGGGTTCCGTGCTCCGAGCGACAGGCCCAATCGTGTCACTTTTCACGGGCACGTCGCGCCAGCCCAATAGGCGCAACCCCTCTTCCAAAATGATCGCGGCGAACACCTGTTCACATTGGCGGCGTTGATCGGCCTGCGGGGGCAGAAAGACCATCCCAACCCCGTATTCACCGGCATCGGGAAGCTGAACACCGGTATCGCCAGCCGCCCGCTTGAGAAACTCATGGGGAACTTGCAGGAGAATGCCCGCACCGTCGCCCGTGCAAGGATCACATCCCTGCGCACCACGATGGGTGAGGTTTTCAAGAATCTGCAGGCCTTGCTGGACGATACGATGAGATTTCTGGCCTTGGACATTGACGACAAAGCCCACGCCACACGAATCCTTTTCCTGCTTGGGATCGTATAGCCCTTGTTGTGGGGGAAATCCTGGAACGTTCATGTCCCGTATCTCATTCAAAATGTGGGGATGTGTCCCTGTCAGACGGGGTACGCTGAGCGAGGAAACCTAGACTGGCTAGCCCCATATCCACGGCTGAATCCCTCAGCCGAATGACGAGCGCTCAGGGGTGGAAACTTACTGGATGGGTCCTTCTTCTGTCAAGGTTGTCGATGCCAAAAGGGCGATGGTTTGCTTGACTTTGTTTCCCCCTCTGCCCTACCATCCGCCACATGGCTGGACCGTCCGTAATTTCAACCATTCACACGATGGCTGAGGTGTGGGACTCATACCGTCAGGAACTTGACGGGGTTGAGAACCGGATCAACAAGAATCTCGACTCCAGCGTCACTCTGGTCAATACCGTCGCCGCCCAGATCTTGAGTGGAGGCGGTAAACGCATCCGGCCTCTGCTCCTTCTCCTGAGCGCCCGCATGTGCGGCTACGCCGCCAATGAACACCATCAACTCGGAAGCGTCGTGGAGTTCATCCACACGGCCACCCTGCTGCATGATGACGTGGTGGATGAAGCCGATCTCCGCCGCGGAAAAAAAACGGCGCGCAAGGTATGGGGGAATCAGATCAGCATTCTCGTCGGCGACTATCTCTATACCAAAGCCATGTGCCGGGTCGTCGAATTCCGAAGTCAAGGGATCAACGAAGTCCTCTCCGAGGCCTGCAACAAGATGGCGGAAGGCGAAGTGCTTCAGCTGTACTACAACGGCAACCCCGCCATTCCCGAAAGCGATTACATTAAAATCGTCGAGCATAAGACGGCCGCGTTGATCGCAGCCGCCTGCCGCATGGGTGCCATTCTGGCCGACGCATCGGACGCCCAACAGGACGCCCTGTTCCGCTTTGGCCAATATCTTGGGATTGCCTTCCAGGTCGCCGATGACAATCTGGACTACATCGCCGACGGCGCTTCGCTCGGGAAAACCATCGGACAAGATTTGCGGCAAGGCAAAGCCACACTCCCGCTGCTCCATCTGCTCCAACATTGTTCGGAACAGGACCGCCGCATGATCAAGGACAGAATGGAGAGCCGAACGCTCGACGCCGCCGATCTGGATCGAATCTTATTGTTGATGGCCGAATATGGATCGGTCACGTATGCCATGGACCGGGCCCGAACGTATATCGGCGCAGCGAAGCGCGAACTCGACATCTTTGAAGACAGCACGGCGCGCCGCGCCCTCGCGGTCACCGCCGACTACATGATTACCCGCGACCGGTAGTCGTTCTTCCCGCCTGTCTCCGCCGCAGAACGGCATTGGACAGAACGCCGCGCAGGGGTGGAAAGCCGCCAAGACGCCAGTTCAACATCTACGCACACAGCAAAGGACGAGCCATGTCACAGATTCTTCCCTTTCACGGCACCCTGTATGACACGACGGTCGTGGGCGACATCCAACACGTCGTCGCGCCCCCCTACGATATCATCGATGCGGCCGGCCAACAGGCGTTGCACGACCGGAATCCGCACAACATCATCCGGCTGGAATTGGGACTCGACCGGCCGGGCGACACCCCCTCGGACAACCGGTATACCCGCGCCGCCGCCACCTTGCGCGACTGGGTCAAGACCGGCGCGCTCACGCGCGATCGCCAGCCGGCTCTGTACTACCATACCATCGAGTACCGCCCACCCGGGTCGAACCCGGATGCGCCCACCAGACTGCTCCGCGGATTTCTCGCCGCGGTGAAGCTGGAGGCTCTGGACTCCGGGCACATTTATCCCCACGAGAACACACGCGCCGCGGCGAAGACTGACCGCTTGAATCTCATCGGGGCCTGCGGGGCAAATTTCAGCCCGATCTGGTCGCTCTACTCAGACCCGCAAGGGGCCGTGATGGGACTGCTCGAAGCGGAGACGAAGGGCAAACCGGCGCGCTACGATTTTCAGGATGACGCCGGATTCCGCGAACGGCTCTGGGCCGTGACCGAGCCGGCCGTCCTTCGTCCACTTGTAGAGGCGATGCGGAGTAAACCCCTCTTCATCGCGGACGGACACCATCGCTATGAAACCGCGCTGAACTATCAGGCCGCTCGCCGTCAACAGGCGGGTGCACCCACAGGACTCCAGCCCTATGACGCAGTCCTGATGCTCTTGGCGCCCCTGGAAGACCCCGGCCTGACGGTCTTGCCGACCCATCGGGTCACCACCACCCCGCTGCCTCCGTATGAGCGGATCAAGACCCTGCTCGGTGAGATGTTCGACTTCCAAGACTTTCCCTACACGGCTGCCACGGAAGCCACGGCGAGAACGCAATTCATCACCGCGCTCAGAACACACGGACGAACCGCACCCGTCTTTGGAATGGCCTTGAACGGGGATCACCGCTATACCACCCTCACGCTGAAACCGGCCCACCGCCCATCCGCCCAGGCCTCGCCCAGGACCAAACTTGATGTCTCGCTTCTGCAGCAGCTCATCATCGCGAAGCTCTGCCCCACACAACAGGAACAAGAAGCGATCCTCTACACGAAAGACGACCACGAGGCGCTGAATTGGGCAGCCACGGGAACCGGCACGGGCGCGCTGTTGCTCAACGCCACCAAAGTCGGCGAAATCCAGGCGGTCGCGACGGCAAGCGAGCGCATGCCGCACAAGTCGACCTATTTCTTCCCTAAACCGCTGACAGGATTGGTCATTAATGTCATGGAAGGATAAGCGATGGCGTGGGGGAATCACTCATCGTGCTCGCGCACCCCGCACGCAAGAATGATCGCAGCAGGATATCTCAGGCGGTGCTCGGTGCATGCGCGCAGCGATGAGCAATCCCCCGCGCCATCTGAGTGAGAGAGGCAAGAGCATGCTCGCCAAAATCCTCATCGTTGACGATGACCCCGATATCGTCACCGTGCTGGAAGATCGGCTGCACTCATTGCAGTACGCCACGGTGGTCGCACGGGACGGACAACAGGCACTCGACCACATCGCGCAAGAGTCGCCTCATGTCGTGCTGCTGGATTTGACGCTGCCCAAACTCACCGGCCTCGACGTCCTGAAACGGCTCCACAGTTCAAAGCACACAGAAACCCTGCCCATCATCGTGATGACCGCCCATGGTTCGGTTCATGCGGCGGTGGAAGCGATGAAGGAAGGGGCTTATGACTTTTTAACCAAGCCACTCGACAAGGACCATCTCCTCATCGTCATCCGCAAAGCCCTCGAACGGGACTCGTTGCGCCGGCAAGTCGATTGTCTCCGTTCAGAAGTCGCCGGCCGTTATGCCTCCATCGTGGGAAGCAGCCCGTCCATCACATCCGTGATGGACGCCGCACAGCGGGCTGCCAAGTCCGATGCAAGCGTCCTCCTCCTCGGCGAGAGCGGAACGGGCAAAGAGCTGTTCGCCCGATCCATCCACCGCTGGAGCCCGCGAGAGGCGCTGCCGCTCATTGTCATCAATTGTGTGGCACTGACTGAAACGTTGCTGGAGAACGAGCTCTTCGGCCACGAACGTGGGGCCTTCACCGGGGCGGACCGGCAACAGAAGGGCAAACTCGAAATGGCCGACGGCGGCACCGTCTTCCTCGATGAAATCGGGGACATGTCATTGCCATTGCAAGCCAAACTGCTCCGCGTCCTGCAAGACCGGGAGTTTCACCGCGTCGGCGGCTCGAAGACCGTGTCCGTCAACATCCGCATCATCGCCGCGACGAACAAAGACCTGAAGAAAGCCGTGAAGGCCGGGCAGTTTCGCGAGGATCTGTACTTTCGGCTGAACGTCATCACTTTTACTCTCCCGCCTCTCCGCGAACGCCGAGAGGACATTCCCGCCCTCGCCCGGTTCTTTCTCGACCGACACGCGAAGGACGCCAAGCGCCCCGGAATAACATTTAGCAATGCGTCGCTGGACACCTTGACCCGCTATGCCTGGCCGGGAAATATTCGGGAGCTGGACAATGTCATTGCCCGCGCCGTCGTACTCAGCCCGACGGATACCATTGAACCCACGATGCTGGCGCTCACGCCCGACGATGCGGAACTTCGCACCCATGACGGCGCGCATCCGCCCTATTTCGACTTGCCCTACCACGAATCCCTCAATGAACATGGCCGCTTCATCATTACCCGCGCGCTCGCACAAGCCGGAGGCAATCAGACCAAGGCCGCCGAGTTTCTCAAGCTGCAACGGACCTATCTGGCCAGGTTGATCAAACAGCACAAATCCGGGCAGGAATGAGAGAGGGCTGCCCCCGTATCTCGTTAAGAGAAAGAGCGTATAGCTAATAGCCTATAGCACGTGATCGAAGGGGAAATGAGCTTATAGCCTATGGCTTGTAGCACGAGATCGGATCGGAACGTAATGCCATCAGTGGCTCGTTTTTCTGTCCCGTGCCACATGCCATCAGCCATAAGCTCCCGGCCTCATCCTGCCATAAGCCATACGCCATTGGCTCTTTCAACCGACTGCGCTTCACAAGATGCGAACGACGAGGACGGCTGAGTCGTTAATTCTGATCGGTTGGTCGCCGATCGTCCAGGCGAATCATGCCGGTGCGCGCGTCCTGTTCTGCCTGGGCATAGCGTTCGGGGGTGCCGATATCCGACCAGTAGCCCTTGATGTCATAGCCCAGGACGGATTCCCCCCGCGCGATCGCCGCCACATAGGGATCGATAATCGACGACGCCACCCCTTTCGGCACCTCGCGTAACAACCGTGGAGTCAAGATATGGATCCCGGCAAACATACGCGGAAGGGTCGGAACCGCACTCGCGATACCCTTTCCCGTGATCGCCACGATCCGATGGTCCGGCCCCACTTCCACCAATCCCCACCGTGCGGCATCGGGATCTTCCCGCAGCACCAGCGTGGCGGCGGCCTGGTTGGTCCGATGGAACGCACAGAGCGCGTCGAGATCTAACTCGAACAACGTGTCCCCGTTCACGATCAAGACTGGTTCCCCCGAAAAATACGGCTCCGCCTGCTTGATCCCTCCGCCGGTCCCGAGGATCATCGGTTCATGGGAATAGATGATCCGTAGGCCGAACTGCGAGCCGTTGCCCAGCGCCTGTTCGATCATGGGGGCCAGATGATGAAGGTTGATGACCACGTCGCGGAACCCGTAACGCTTCAACAAGAGCAGATTCCAGACGATGAGCGGATTGCCCAAGACCGGGAGCAATGGTTTGGGAACGGTGTTGGTCAGCGGACGAAGGCGGGTCCCAAGTCCCGCCGCGAGGATCATGGCTCTCATAGGAAACCGTGATGAGTGATAGGTGAGGAGTGATGAGCGAATGGCGCGCAGATGGTTCTGCTCTCATCACGCATCACTGATCACTTTTCACTCCAATTCAGGCACATACGGCGCGAGATGCTTCCGGAGCGTTTCCAATTCGGGATACTTTTCCAGATTGCGTTTGACGTAGCTCAACACACGCGGGATATCCGCTAGGAATTTGGGATTGCCCTTGACGCGATCGATGTAGACGAAGCGGCCCGCGGCCTTGAAATTGCGCTGAATGCTGGTGAAATCGAAGAGGCGGCGGAACGCGGCGCGATTGGCCCACACATACCGGCGTTCGGCCAGCTGATCGAGATAGTAGTCCACCAGCCCGTCGATGAGGGATTCATCGAGACGAATATAGGCGTCCCGAAGGAGCGAGGCCAAATCGTAGGTCGAGGGCCCCAACAACGCATCTTGAAAATCGATCACCCCAAGCCGCACGCCATCAACCATCAAATTGCGCGAGTGATAATCCCGATGGACGAACACCCTCGGCTGGCTGGCGAGGAGCTCGGCAATCCGTTCACATTCTTGGCGAATCGCCGTCTCGTCGTCTTCGCGCATCGGCGCCCCATTGCGCGCCGCGACCCCATATTCGAGGAAATGATCAAACTCCCACATCAGCAACGGCACATCGAAACTCCGGTGAAACGCCAGGCATCCCGGATCGGCCGGAGTCGTCGCCTTGATCTGCATCTGCACCAACACATTGATCGCTTGCTTGTAGCGCGATTCCAGCGTGGACGCGTCGGCCTGATTGACCGCTTCGGCCAGTGTCATATCCCCGAAATCCTCCAAGTACAACAGTCCGGCTGACTGATCGTAATAATGTAGCGCCGGCACCGGCACCTCGGCCTTGGCCAAGTGGGACATGACGTTCAGAAACGGAAGTTCCGTGATCGCATGCGTGGCCCCGCTCACCGCTTCCTCGGACTGTTTGAACCCTTCCGGTTCAGCCAATTGCATCAGGATCACGGAATGGGGTGGCCCCCCCGCGAGCGTCACGCGATAGTAGCGCCGATTGGATGCATCACCCGCCAATGGCGTCAGTTCGCGCAAAATGAGGCCGGGAGGAAGATGCGACTCAACCGTTCGCGCGACGAGGGATTGATCAGGAGGAACGAGCGGAGCAGTGGGAGGAGCAGGCTGTGCGGTGGCCATAGGCGTCGGATTATAGCGAGCGGCCGGAGACTTGTCACGAAGACAACGGAATCAGTCAGCGCGGCTCGCTCTCCGCCGGCGCCGAGCCCATCGGCCACAGAGCGGCCAGGCGCGCCATGGCCGCCGCGCCCATTCCCGCACCAACGGTGTCCGCCACCCAATCGAGCCAACTCGACTCTCGAAACGGCACGAAGGACTGATGGATTTCGTCGCTGGCACCGTATAGGGAAGCGCACACCACAGCCAGCGGGACGGCCCATGCCCGCCAGGCGGCGCCGGCGCCCCAGCGAAATCCTCGATGGAACAGCGCTCCAAGCACGGCGTACTCGATGACATGGAGCACCTTGTCGCTCACGAGTCCAACAAAGGACGGCAGCTGTTCCTCAGGATGGGGCTGCGAGGAGAGATAAAAAATGAGGCCGGCATAGGCGCACACGGGCACCCAATAGCGCAACACGGTTGCCATCTCAGTCCACATTCAGCCGTGTGCGGGCAAATCGCAGAGTTGATTGCATGGGCTGTCCCCCTAATGACATACTCACAATCATACCTCCATGAAACACGCGCACATCTGCTTCTTCTGGCATATGCATCAGCCGTACTATACCGATCCGGTGGCGGGATCGGCCAGCATGCCATGGGTCCGCCTCCACGCGACCAAAGCATACTATGATATGGCCTATTTGCTGGAGCAATTTCCAGCTGTACGCGCGACATTCAATTTCACCCCTTCGTTGCTGCGGCAATTGGAAGAAATCGGCACCGGCACCATCCGCGATCTCTTTCTCGATTATGCCCAACGACCGGCGGCAGACCTGACCGAAGAGGATCGAGCCTTTCTCATCCGCCACTTTTTCTCGGCCAATTGGGCGACGATGGTCCGCCCATCGCCGCGCTACCACGAATTACTGGTGAAACGGGGGCTGGATATCCAGGGGCAAGACCTGCCGCGCCTGGCCCGCCGCTTTTCCGTTCAGGACTGTCTCGACTTGCAGGTCTGGCACAATCTGGCCTGGTTCGGATACGGCGCCGTCCATCGCTATCCGCGCCTGGCGGCGCTTCGAGCCAAAAATCGTGGATTCACGGAAGAAGAAAAACAGGAGGTGTTGGCACTCCAACTCGCGGTGCTTCGGGACATCGTCCCGCTGTATCGAACGCTCCTGGAGCGTGGGCAAATCGAACTCACCACCACTCCGTTTTTTCACCCGATCCTGCCGCTGGTCATCGACACCGACATCACCAAACGATCTCGGCCTGATCTGCCGCTCCCGGCTCGTTTTCACGCCCCGGACGACGCCGAAGCGCAACTCCGGCGGGCAGTCGAGTTCCACAGCCGGACGTTCGGTCGTGCGCCGACCGGCCTATGGCCCTCGGAAGGCTCGGTCTGTCCCGAGCTCCTTCCCATTCTGCAGCGAACCGGCTTCCGCTGGCTGGCCACCGACGAAGGTATCCTCGCGCGCTCGCTGGAGAGGAGCGGACATTCATGGAATCGGCAGGCCGCGTTATATCAACCCTATCGTGCCGGAGAGGCGGGGCACGCACTCACGCTCCTCTTCCGCGACCGGGAAATCTCCGATGCGTTCGGATTCGTCTACCATAAGACGACGCCGGAATCCGCCGCCGAGGATGTTCTCCGCCGTCTGCAGGGCATCATCGAGACGACGGCTCAAGAACAGCTCGTCATCGCCATCATCTTGGACGGCGAAAATCCGTGGGAACATTACCACGACGGGGGCGAGCGATTTCTGTCGATCCTGTACTCAACCTTGGCGGCACGGAACCTCGACCGCGCCGGCAGCCTCACAGTGTCCCCATCCACGATCTCTGACGCCATTGCCGCAACGCCTCCGATACAACAGCTGCCTGATCTGCATTCCGGATCGTGGATCAACGCCGACTACAAAATTTGGATCGGCCACCAGGAAGACAATCGTGGCTGGAATCTCCTCGGCCATACCAGAGCCCGCTTGATCGAAACCGCACCGAGCCTGCCACCGGATCGGGCGAACGCCGCGTGGGATGAATTGTATGCCGCCGAAGGCAGCGATTGGTTCTGGTGGTACGGCGACGACTTCGAGACCGACTTCAAACAGGAATTCGACCGCCTCTTTCGAACGCACCTCCGCAATGTGTGGACGCACATGGGCCTCCCCGCGCCCGAGCAGCTGAATCAGCCGATTTGCGCCATGGCGGCGGTCCCCGAAGCCGATCATGTCACCCAGCCGCGCGCGCTGCTCTCGCCCACGATCGACGGAGCGGTCACGGATTTTTTCGAATGGCGCGGGGCAGGCGTTATCAACACGCAGCCGCCGCTGGGCGCAATGTGGAAGGCCGACAGTGTGTTCACCTCGCTCCAATTCGGTTGGAACACTGAGTGGTTGTTCCTTCGATTTGACATGGACCGGGCGTCAGAGACCAGACAGCCCCATCTGCGGACGGAAATCATGCTCAGGAGCCTGCAGGACCATTTCCGGATCGCCTTCTCGCTTGACCCATCGGAACCAGTGCAATTTTCGCTCTCGCAAGCCACCGGTCCGGACACCTGGCAGGAGATCGGCCCGTACCGATCCATTGCCCGGCACAACATTATCGAACTGGCCCTCCCCCACAAGGATCTCCATCTCGAACCGGGACAAGAGGTGAACCTGTCGATCGTGGTGCTGGAACGCAATCTTGAGGTCGCCCGCTACCCCTTTCAACAGCCGGCGGTGGTGACCGTCCCGGGACCTGACTTTGACGCAGTGATGTGGCGGGTGTAATAGCACGTGAGTGGTGAAATGTGAGAGGTGAGACGTGATGGATCCTCTTGTTTCCTGTTCAACTACCCCCTTTCACCTTTCACGGTTCACATTTCACGGAGGGAAAGATGCCTGATTTACGACGCGATCCGATAGTCGGCCGGTGGGTGATCATTTCGACCGAGCGGATCGGCCGCCCGCACGACTTCATCCATGCGCAGCCGGCCAGACCGATGTCCACGGCCCTCTGTCCGTTCTGCCCTGGACAAGAGCGGCTCACGCCGAAAGAAATCATGGCCTATCGGCCGCAGCCGGCCGAGCCCAATTCCCCCACATGGACCGTGCGTGTCGTCCCCAACAAATTTCCTGCGCTTCAAGTCGAGGGCGACATGGGGCGTGAGGGGGTCGGCCTCTATGACCGGATGAACGGCATCGGCGCGCACGAGGTCATCATCGAATCACCCGGTCATACAGAGAGCCTCGCGGATTTGCCTGCCAAAAAGATCGAAGACGTGTTGTGGGCCTATCGGGATCGCATCATCGATCTCAAGAAGGATCTGCGGTTCCGTTACATCCTCATCTTCAAGAATCACGGTTCCGCCGCCGGGGCCACCTTGGAACACAGCCATTCGCAGTTGATCGCGCTCCCCGTCGTCCCCACCAACGTCATGGAGGAGATCGAGGGATGCCGAGCCCACTTTGAGCAGAAGGAACGGTGCATCTACTGTGACATCCTCCGGCAGGAGCTCGGCAGCGGCGCGCGCCTGGTGGCGGAGAATCCCGAATTCGTCTGCCTCACGCCCTTCGCGCCGCGGTTTCCCTTCGAAATGTGGATTCTCCCCAAGCGCCACGCCGGCTACTTCGAAGAGAGTCAAAAAACCCAGTTCGAATTCCTGGCGCCGATCCTGTCCGAATGCCTCCGGCGCATGAACAAAGTGCTGGCCCGCCCCGCGTACAACTTCATCCTTCACAGCTCACCACTGCATGAGCGGACCGGCGAGTTTTATCATTGGCACTTGGAGATCATTCCCAAGCTGACACAAGTCGCCGGCTTCGAATGGGGCACCGGGTTTTACATCAATCCCGTGTCCCCCGAAGAATCGGCCACAGCGCTCCGCAACGCGACGATCTAATTGGGGACCTCAGCGATGCCCTGCCGCTTTCGCATCGAAGATCCACTGCTTGCGGGAGCATTGCGCCGAATCGAGCTGGCGGTCCGCCAAGCAGGTGGACGAACATGGCTGGTCGGCGGATCGGTCCGCGACCTCGTCCTAGGCCGGCAACCACAGGACCTGGATCTCGAAGTGTTTGGACTGCCGCCTGGACAACTCCATGCTCTATTGGAACGGCAGTTTGCCGTGCAATTCGTGGGCAAAGCCTTCGGGGTGTTCAAGCTGGAGGGACTGCCCATCGACATTTCCATCCCTTCCCGGATTTCGACCGACCATGGGACCGTACCGGGCCTGCTCCGGCAGGCCGCCCCTGAGATGGACATCGATGAGGCGTTAGCCCGGCGCGATTTTACGATCAACGCGATGGCCTGGGACCCCGACACGCTGGATTTCCGCGATCCATTCAACGGCCGGGCCGACCTCGCCGCCCGCGTGCTGCGCCATGCGTCGGATCGGTTTGCCGAAGATCCGTTGCGCGTGTTGCGCGGGATGCAGCTGGTCGCCCGCTTTGCACTCACTCCCGCACCGGACACCGTCGCGCTCTGCCGCACGCTGTCGCAGGACGGCCAGCCGAGAGAGCGGCTCTGGGAGGAATGGAAGAAGCTGATCGCCCAGGGCGTAACGCCGTCGCTGGGGCTCCAATTCTTGAGCGATTGCGGCTGGCTCCGCTTCTATCCCGAACTGGCGGCCCTGCAAGGCTGCGAGCAAGATCCCACCTGGCACCCCGAAGGGGATGTATGGATTCACACTCTGCACTGTATAGATTGGTTCGCGGCGGAACGGACCGGCCGGCGTGACGACGATCTGCCCGTGGGCCTCGGCGTCCTCTGCCACGACTTCGGTAAGCCGGCCACGACGCGAGTCGACTTTGGACGGATTACCGCGAGAGGCCACGAACAAGAAGGAGAAGCACCGGCACGGCGTTTCCTCACGCGCCTCACGAATCAGGACGATCTCATTGACGAGGTCCTCGCGCTGGTACGCTGCCACCTCCGCCCCCGGGCCCTGTATGACTCACGCGCATCCGACAGCGCCGTGCGGCGGCTGGCCCGGCACGTCACACGCATCGACCGATTGGTGCGCGTCGCCCGAGCCGATCACGCCGGGCGTCCGCCGAAACCATTCGACGGGTTTCCCGCCGGTGAATGGCTCCTTGAGCGCGCCAGGCGATTGAACGTCGACACGCACGCTGCAGTGCCGATCGTCATGGGACGGCATCTCGTGGACTTGGGAATTCAACCGGGCCCTGAAATGGGCCAGTTGCTCGACGACTGTTACGAGGCGCAGCTGGACGGACTCATCACGACACTCGAGGACGGTCTCGCGTATGCCCGATCACAACTCGCATTGCCTCGCTGACTTGGCATGGCGCGATTCGTAAAGGCCCCTTCGCTCCGAAGCAAGCGCCAACCGGCCTTCAGACCCACTCCCTCAACACTCACAACTCAACATTCACAATTGAATGTTCAATCCCCCCTTGCCTCTTGCTCTCTCGAACGCCTATGATCAAGCCCATGCATGTGCAACTCAGCCATCCATCTCGAACCGTCGACGTCAAGGGACCTAAGAAGGTGAAAGACCTGCTGCGCGAGTTGAATCTCCTGGTCGAAGCGCACTTGGTGATTCGCGGCGATGAACTGGTCACCGAAGACGAGATGCTCGCCGATAAAGACGACATTGAAATCAGACCGGTGATTTCCGGCGGATAATCCACGTAGCACTCCATTCGTCCCACTCGATCCCCTTGACCCCCTCTCCCTCCCGACTGTATAACCTCCCACGCTGGTAAGTACTGAGACGAAAGTGCTGAGTCCTGAGACCAAGATGGGGTGACACGAAATCACGACGTGTCCCCGGCGACTCGATACTCAGCACTCATCTTTCAGCACTGTTTTGGTTGCGCCCGTAGCTCAATGGATAGAGCACCAGACTACGGATCTGGGGGTTACAGGTTCAAGTCCTGTCGGGCGCGCCACACCGCACCGATCACGCCTTTGTTATCTCGCTGACGGATCTGGGTTTATCCGATTCAGTCCTGTCGTGCGTCGAACGGGGACAGACACCGCGTGCGAACGCGGGAAGGGTGTCCGTCCCCTGGCTCCAACTCAATGTCCTCCGTTAGGCCCCGGCACATGGGTAAATTCCGGATGATCCTCGTAGGGCTCAGTCGTCGTCCCCGTGGCCTTAATCGCCATCCCGGCAATCACACCACCAACGATGGCAGTGATAAGCGTCATGGCAATCCCGGTCAGTTGCGCGCCGATGACACTCGGCACCACAACAATGCCGCAGAGTCCACCGAATAACCCCGGCATCCCGTGCAGATTATGCACACCGCAGGTATCGATCAATTTGATCTTGGACTCCAGCTTGGGCTGAATAAAGACGTACCCGACGACCGAGAGCGTGCCGGCAAGCAAGCCGATCATGAACGCGCCACCGGGCCCGACGAGGTTGCACGTCGAGCCGATGGAAACCCCGCCCGCCAGCGAGGCATTCGCAATATCCACCATTGAAGCTTTCCCGTTATGGAACGCCGCGCTCAGGAAGTAGGTAGAGAGTGTGGCCCCGCTCAGCGCCAGAATCGTATTGACAATCGTTTGCGGCATTTGCTCGAACGGCACAATCGCCGTCGCAAAGCTCGGCCAGAACAACCACAGTACCATTGAGCCGACCATCCCGAACCGGTCGGACGTCGCATCGGACTCGATCGGCCGGCTGCGTTGCTGCTCGGTCGTCAAGACCAGCGACGCCGCCAATCCAAAATACGCCCCGAACGCGTGAATGACGATCGATCCCGCGGAGTCTTGAAACCCTTTGGTGAGGCCCGATCCGTTGTCCAACACCAAATATTCATTGAGCGCATAGAGCGGCACCAGCACCAGTGTCAGCACCGCATACTGAAACACCCGTAACCGCCCCAGCACGGCACCCATCGCAATCAAGGCCGTCGCCACGGAAAACTCAGCCAGCATCAGCGCTTCCACCGTCTGAGCCTTCACCGCATGACCAATGATCCCATTGGCCCGTAAGAACATATAGAGCGGCAAGCCCGCGGCGACGACCAAGTATGTGCCCGTCGTCGCCCCGAACCCGTATCGTTTCACGAACACCATCAAGAATCCGAATCCGACCACCAGCATGGCCAGGATATGGATCGAATAGTTGTATTGCGCAACCAGGCGGGCTTCGTTGACCTCGCCCGCGGACTCTGACGCGCTTGCTCCCCCGCTCAACCAGAAGAACACCAGACCAACGAGGCCGAACACCTTCACCCAGACGTGCTTCTCCATCGCGGCCCTCCTCCCTAGAGTTAGGAACGATTCGGGTTTTCAGCGGGGAGCAGTGTACTCTGTTGCCGGCAAATATGAAATGGCGAAAGGAGAGCCCGGGGCGGGAGAAGGGACTCGCAAGGCAGCTGGACAAACGAGACTAATTCACCGCGGCGAGCGTACCTGTCGCCCGGGCCATGTTGACCCGTGCGGCATTGAGTTCGAACAACGCCTGCACGAGGTTTTCCCTGGCGCGAGCCACAGCGGTCAAGGCGTTCGTCAGCTCGAAATGGCTGGTCGTGGTAATGACGGCGTATCGTTCCCTCGCAAGACTCAATTCTTTGGTCGCTGCCTGCAGGCCTGCCTGTGCAATGCTGACCTGCTCGTTGGCCACAGCCATGGCCGCGAGGGCATCGTGGACTTCCAGTTTGACCTGGTTGGTCACGGAGCGCATGCGGAGCGCCTCCTGACGAAGCTGGCTTCCCGCCTCCGCAATCCGGCCTTCACGCTGAGCCCCGTCGAAAATGGGAATCTGGAGCAGCAGCGCCATATTGTAGGTGCCGAGCGTGTTGTTCCACCGATTACCGATTAGGCCATAATCCCCTTGCGCCACGATTGACGGCACACGCTCCCCGGTGATCGACGAGTAGGCGAGCTCCGACGCTTTCACTTTTGTGTTTTGCGCCTGCACTTCAGGACGCTTGGCCAATGCCTCCTCCACGACGGCCGGCGAAGCCGGTACGGTGAGCGGCTCAGCCTGAAACGTGTCGGCCAGCACGACCGGTGTCTCATAGGGCAAGCTCAATAGGTTGAGCACGTTCAATGTGGTCTGCTGGAGATCGTACCGTGCGGCGATGGCACGCTGTTTCTCATGAGCCAACTGGGCTTCCAGCCTGGCCGCGTCGAGGCCCGTTGCCACACCGCCTTTTTGCCGCTGCCTGACGATCTCCAACAACTCACTCATCACCTGCTGGTTGGCCTCGTGCGCTTTTACCATGTCCGCGGCCTTGAGCCCTTCCATGTAGAGCAGCCCGACACTCGCCATGGTGTCGTTCGCTCTGGCATCGGCTTCATACTCGACAGCGTGCAGCGTTTCACGCGACGCGCGCCATTTTTGGATCAGACTCAGGCTGACCAGATTTTGCGACGCGCTCACCCGCACATCGAAAATGCTGAAGGGATCGGTCCGCACCGGTGTCAGGCCGATGGTGCCCAGAAACTGCGTCTGTCTCGTTTGACGAACGGTCGATGAGATGTTCGGCAGCATCGCCCCCAATTGCGTTAGGACCTGCCCTCGTGCCGCCGCGATCCGTTCCCGATAGAGCAAGACGTCTGGATTATTGTCGGCCACAGCCGACATTGCACCCCGTAGCGTCAACACCAGTGGCGGAAGCGGCGGCTGGCTGTCCTGCCCAACCGGCTCGGCTCCGGCCAACGAGGCAAAAACCATGTGGAGAACGATCATGGCGGCCCCGAGACCACGCCGCGTGCGCCATACGGATTGAGCCACTTTCATTCAGCCCATATTCCTTTACCGTTCCCGGAGACTTTCCTTAACGGACTTGAGCAGGGGGCTGAGAAGATACTCGATGACTCGGCGCTGACCGGTCTTGATCTCGACCGTCACAGCCATGCCGGGCGAAAGATTCACCGGCTTGCCTTCCACCTGAATCGTCGACCGGTCCATGCTGACCCTCGTGGGATAGACCAGCCCCACTTTCTCGATCGGCACCGCATCCGGGGAGACCGTGAGCACGGTTCCAGGGACAGTCCCGTACAGCGTGAATGGGAACGTCTCAATTTTGATCTCGACCGATTGCCCCTCTTGCACGAATCCGACGTCCTTGTTTTCAACCTGCGCGTCCACTTCGATTCCGTAAGGGGGTCAGGCACCATTTGCGTGACCGAGTCCATTGAATGATGAATCGCAATGCGCTAGTCGTTCGCGTGTCGGCTGATGACCAAGTCGAGCGGATTGATGCCGACTTCCTCTTGAGGGAGACCGCCGCATGGGATACCATGACGGAGTATTCAACCGGCATATCACGGAGTCGTATCATGGGAGCCATCTCGCTCAAACTTCCCGAAGAAGTCCTGGAAGCCAGCCGCCGTTGCGCCGACACTCTCCACCTCTCACGAGCCGCGTACATTCGCCGGGCGATCGAGAGGATGAACCGGCACACGCAAGCGATGCTGCGCGCCAAACGGCTGGCCGACGCCTCGAAGAAAGTGCGCAAGGAGAGTATGCGCGTCAACCGAGAGTTCTCGGCCATCGAGCAGGATCCCGATGCCTGATCGAGGCGAGGTGTGGCTCGCGGACCTCAATCCCGTGCGCGGAACAGAACCAGGGAAAACGCGGCCGGTGCTGATCATCCAAGTGCAAGCCTTGCTCGACGCCGGCCACCCCGCTCGCTCAACGTGGCCGTTTCCGCCACCCCCACGGCGGCATCGGGGCCGGATCAGCCCACAAGCCTTTCCCGACCTCTCTCGCGTCACGCTCCAACCGTTCCAGCTCCGCGGTGTCCGGTGCATACTTCCGATACCACCAGCACCAACCGTCTTTGACCAGTTCGTAATTGACGTTGGTTCCATCACGTAAGAGCACGTCCGCGATCGTGCGCCCATACTTGTCCGTGCCGTAGGTCTGGAGCGTGACCTCCTTACCAAAGACCAGGGCGGAGGTCGCCTGCTTCGCCTTGTGGCCATAGGATTGGCCCTTCTCCGGGCAGTCGATGCCGTGGAGCCGGATACGCTCAGGGTGTTGGTTGTGCAAGACTTCGATCGTGTCGCCGTCGAGGACGGAGATGACGGAACTGGAGAAATCTCCAGCAAGGCTCGTTTTGGGAAAGAACATGGTCGTGAGCAGAAAGACTCCGACCAGGATGGTAAAGGAAGCTGGATAACTAGTACGCAGGTAGGTGCCCTACAAGTTTTGAGTAGTAATCAGTCCCAACTCGAATCGAAATCAGTGACCTGATTAACGGAATACGCTGGGCACTGGTTAGTCGCCTGTTGGAGGCAATTGTGGTTCCATCTTCTGGTAATAGAGCGGGTGATATGGAGGGTCCACACAGGGGTCGTCCACACAGGGGTCAGGTTGAGGTGGCCCCGAAAAAACAGACACGGTGATTAGGCCTCACTCTCCCGCCGTTCGAACTCTTCCGGACTCCGATAGCCCAGCGCCTGATGCAGGCGCTGCCGGTTATAGAACACCTCAATATATTC
>Ga0194120_10003948_pt1 | contig 23476 bp, 19 predicted proteins | sample TA2MahCa65mmetaG_FD_148642 | JGI IMG/M metagenome (GOLD analysis project Ga0194120, IMG submission 148642) | Freshwater microbial communities from Lake Tanganyika, Tanzania - TA2015019 Mahale Deep Cast 65m | ecosystem: Environmental > Aquatic > Freshwater > Lake | place: Tanzania: Lake... | reverse complement strand
GCCTCCAAGATTCTCGCGACGGAAGGCGCGCCGCGCGCCTCTAAGCTGTTCGAGAACATGACCAGATTGATCGAACAGGAGGCGACCCGCGAGGCCATGCCCGAGCGCATGGCACTGCTCAAGGACATGGCCGACCTCCGCGGCAATACCGCGCTCAGCTTCGCCGAACTCAGGGCTTATCTCCTGACCGGCGATGAGAGCTTTAAGAAGAGTTTCGAGGACCGCTGGACCGCCTCGGACCGCTTTCTCAAGGCGGTCGAAAGCAGGCGTTCCATCATGGTCAGGGAACAACTCGAATCGATTGCGGTAATCACCGCGGTTAGGGCGGAATTCGCCGATATCGCCAAACGCATGTTCGAAATCCGCAGTTCGCCCCAGTGGAACGTGCCGGTCCACCTCCTAAGGACCGAGGCCGCGCCCCGCGCGAACAAGATTCTCGACCTCGTCGCGGGCCCCACCGCCGCGGACGGCACGCGCTCGGGTGGCCTGACAGATCGTCAAGTCGCGCTCTTGAACGCCGACGCGAAAGGCGCGCTGTCGGAGATCGGCATGCTGAGCAAGATTATGTGGGCGCTGCTCGGCGCCGGTATCGCCCTCGCGGCGATGATCGCCTATCTCTCGGCGCGTTCGATCGTCCAACCCGTTGTCGGCATGACCGACGCGATGAAGTCGCTCGCCGGCGGCAATACCGAGGCCAACGTGCCGGGGCGCGAACGCAAGGATGAAATCGGCGACATGGCCGGCGCGGTCCAGGTCTTCAAGGACAACATGATCCGCGCGCGCGAGCTGGAGGCCGAGCAAAAAGCGTCGCAAGAGCACCGCGAGCTGCGCCGGCAGTCGATCGCCAAATTGATCGCCGAATTCGAGGCCATGACCACCAAAGTGGTGCAGTCGGTTTCGTCGACGGCGTCCGACATGCAGACTTCGGCGTCCTCGCTCTCGGCTTCGGCCGAGCAAGGTGCGCGCCAGGCCTCGGCCGTCGCTACGGCATCGGAGGAAGCCTCGATCAACGTCCAGACGGTGGCTTCGGCGACCGAGGAACTCGCCACTTCGGTCCAGGAGATTGGTCGCCAAGTCGCGACCTCGAACGAGATTTCGACCCGCGCCGTCGCCGAAGCCAAGAAGACCGACGAGACGGTCTCCGGACTTTCCGAGGCGGCGCAGAAGATCGGCGAGGTTGCCGAACTCATCCGTTCGATCGCGGGTCAGACCAATCTGCTCGCGCTCAATGCGACCATCGAAGCGGCACGGGCGGGCGAGGCCGGCAAGGGCTTCGCCGTGGTCGCCTCCGAGGTCAAGAACCTCGCCAACCAGACGGCGAAGGCGACCGAGGAAATCGCCGGTCAGATCGACGCGATCCAAGGCGCTTCGCGCGCTTCCGTCGATGCGATCAAGGGCATCGGCGTCACCATCGCCCAGATGAACCAGATCGCCAGTGCGATCGCCGCGGCGGTCGAGCAGCAATCCGCCGCGACCCAGGAGATCGCGCGCAACGTCCAACAGGCTGCCGTCGGCACTCAGGAAGTGAACGCCAACATCGCCGGCGTCACCAATACTTCGCACATGACCGGCCAAGCGGCCAAGAACGTGCTCGGCGCGGCCGACAATCTGGCTCGCGAATCGGACGTGCTCAAGACCCAGGTCGAAACCTTCATATCCGGGGTTCGCGCGGCGTAACGCGATGAGGCGGCGTCAAGTCGTGGCGCCGCCTCAGCGCTGGACCCGCTCGCTACGACGATGGCCGCGCTTTCGGTTCGGCTCTACTGACGGATCGAGATCGTGGCGAGGGCGTAACAGACGGTGCCGAGGAGCGCGAGCCAGGTGCCGAGCGCGAAGTGACGCGGATTTGGATCAGGCTCAAGGGGCGTCCTTAGGGGATTCCTTAAGAGGTTGAAAATTTTTTGGTGCCATTAACCTGTCCTTAAACAATTTCGACTCTAATTCGCCTGTCCAACCTTGGAGAATCAAAAGGGGCGTTGTTATGGCTTTCAGCATCAGGACCAAATTGATCACGGTATTGACCGGCTTGGCGGTTGCCGTCGCGCTCGCTTCGGCGACCGGCTGGACGGCGCTCGGTCTGAACAATGAAGCGCTAAAGACCGTCCATGACGACCGCGTCGTGCCGCTCAAGCAACTCAAGATCATTTCCGACTCCTACGCCGTCGACATCGTCGATACGGCGCACAAAGTCAGGAATGGCGGCCTGACCTGGGAGGACGGCATCAAAGGTCTCGACAAGGCCAAGGGCGCGATCGTCAACAATTGGCGCGACTACACGGCGACTTCGTTGACCAGCGAAGAGGAAGTCCTCGTCAAGGCCGCGCGCGGTTTGATGAACCCGGCGGATGCCTCGGTCGAGAAGCTCGGGCGCCTGTTTCGCGCCAAGGACAAGACCGGGCTCGACGCCTTCGTCATCGACGAGCTCTATCAAATCATCGATCCGCTGACCGAGAAGATCAGCGACCTGGTCGATCTGCAGCTGCGCGTCGCCGGCGAGGATTACCAACATTCGATCCGGGTCTTCGGCTGGAGCAAGGGGATCATGCTGCTGATCATGGCGCTCGGCGCGATCATGGTCGTATTCGGTGCCGCTACCATCATCCGAAGCGTCGTGCGTCCGCTCGGGATCATGACCGATGCCATGAAGACGCTGGCTGGCGGCGACGCCACGGTCGAGGTTCCGGGGAGCGAACGCAAGGACGAAATCGGCGACATGGCCGGCGCGGTCCAGGTCTTCAAGGACAACATGATCCGCGCGCGCGAGCTGGAGGCCGAACAGAAGGTCGCCCAGGAAGCGCGCGATCGCCGCCAGAAGGCCGTCGAAGGACTGATCAAGAACTTCGAATCCTCCGCGACCACGGTGGTGCAGTCGGTCTCCGGCGCGGCTTCGCAAATGCAGTCCTCGGCGGCGTCGCTCTCCTCCTCGGCCGATCAAAGCACGCGCCAGGCGGCATCGGTCGCGGCCGCGTCCGAGGAAGCCTCGACCAACGTCCAGACGGTGGCTTCGGCGACCGAGGAGCTCGCCGCTTCGGTCAAGGAGATCGGCCGGCAGGTCAACGCTTCGACCACGATTTCGAACAAGGCGGTCGAGGAGGTGCGCCGGACCGACGAGACGATCTCGGGACTTTCCGAGGCGGCGCAGAAGATCGGCGAGGTCGCGGATCTGATCCGCTCGATCGCGGGTCAGACCAACCTGCTGGCGCTGAATGCGACCATCGAGGCCGCGCGGGCGGGCGAGGCCGGCAAGGGCTTCGCCGTCGTCGCCTCCGAGGTCAAGAGCCTCGCCAACCAGACGGCGAAGGCGACGGAGGAGATCGCCGGCCAGATCGAAGCCATCCAGACGGCGAGCCGCGCCTCGGTCACCGCCGTCAAGGGCATCGGCGAGACGATTTCGGAGGTGAGCCGGATCGCGAGCACGATCGCCTCGGCGGTCGAGCAACAGACCGCCGCCACCCAGGAGATCGCGCGCAACGTCCAACAGGCGGCCGCTGGGACCCAACAGGTCTCGTCGAATATCGCCGGCGTGACCGATGCTTCGAAGGCGACCGGTACAGCGGCGGTCGAGGTGCTCGGCACCGCCAACAATCTCGCCAAACAGTCGGGAGATCTTAAGGTCCAGGTCGAAACCTTTATTTCTAGGGTTCGCGCGGCGTAACGCGATGAGGCGGCGTCAAGTCGTGGCGCCGCCTCAGCGCTGGACCCGCTCGGCCGCGAGCGCCGCTTCGCGCCGAAGAATATAGAGGCCGCTCGCCACGACGATGGCCGCGCCGGTGAAGGTCGTCCAGTCCGGGAAATCCTGCCAGAACCACCAGCCGAGCAGCGTCGCCCAGAGGATCGCCGTATAGTCGAAGGGCGAGACCACCGAAATGGGCGCGAGCGAAAAGGCCCTGGTCATGAAGATCTGGGCGATGCCGCCGAGGACGCCGACGGCGATCAGGATCGCCCAACCCTTGGCGTCGGGCATCTGCCAGAAAAAGGGCAGAAGCGCGCCACTGACCGCCACGCCGAAGACGCCGAAATAAAACACGATCGCGCCCGCGCTTTCGGTTCGGCTCAATTGACGGATCGAGATCATGGCGAGGGCGTAACAGACGGTGCCGAGGAGCGCGAGCCAGGTGCCGAGCGCGATCTCGCCTTCCGGTTTGACCATCACGATGACGCCGACGAAGCCGACCAGGATGGCGCTCCAGCGCCGCCAGCCGACGCGCTCGCCTAGCATCGGTATCGCCAACGCCGTCATCATGATCGGCGCGGCAAAGCCGATGGCGACGACGTCGGCGAGCGGCAGTTCGGAAAAGGCGTAGAAAAAACTCGCCATGGCGATCAGGCCGATCACCGCGCGGTAGGCGTGGCCGCCCAGGCGCCGGGTACGGATCTGGGCGATCCCGCCGGTCCGGACGAGGTAAACCAGGATAGGCCCGAAAGCGACGGCGCTTCGGAAAAAGACGATCTGGACCGTGCTGTACTCGGCCGAGGCCAGTTTGATCAGCGCGTCCATGGTTGCGAACAGCACCACGGCAACCAGCATGGCGGCGATGCCGGCGAGCGGCCGGTCGTCGGAATTCGGCTGGGACATGATCCCTTATGCCGCCATTGCGCCGGCCGGGCAAACCCGATATACGCCGCGCGCCATGGACCTTCGCAACATCGCCATCATCGCCCATGTCGATCACGGCAAGACCACGCTGGTCGACGCGCTCTTGCGCCAATCCGGCGCCTTTCGCGCCAATCAACAGGTGGCCGAGCGGGTGATGGATTCGAACGATCTCGAACGCGAGCGCGGCATCACCATCCTCGCCAAGTCGACCTCGGTCGTCTGGAAGGACGTGCGCATCAACATCGTCGACACGCCGGGCCATGCCGATTTCGGCGGCGAGGTCGAACGCATCCTCTCGATGGTCGACGGCGTGCTGCTCCTGGTCGATGCCGCCGACGGGCCGATGCCGCAGACCAAATTCGTCCTCATGAAGGCGCTCGCCCGCGGGCTTCGCCCGATCGTCGTGGTCAACAAGGTCGATCGTCCCGAAGCGCGGTCCCTTGACGTCCAGTCCGAGGTCTTCGACCTCTTCGCCGTGCTCGACGCCTCCGACGAGCAGCTCGACTTCCCGACCGTCTTCGCCTCGGCACGCCAGGGTTGGGCAGCGCTCGATCCCGAGGGCGAGCGCAAGGATTTGGCGCCGTTGTTCGATCTGATCGTCGCCCATGTGCCGCCGCCGGTCGCCGACGAAGGCGGGCCCTTCCGCATGCTGGCGACGACGCTCGAATCGGACGCCTATCTCGGGCGAATTTTGACCGGGCGCATTCATTCGGGGGTCGTGCGCTCGAACATGACCATCAAGGCGCTGTCGCGCGAGGGCAAGGAGATCGAGCGCGGGCGCGTGGTCAAGATCCTGGCTTTCCGCGGCCTGGAACGCACGGGCATCGAGGAAGGCCGCGCGGGCGACATCGTCGCGCTCGCCGGTTTTCAGAAGGCGACGGTCGCCGACACGCTCTGCGATCTTGCGGTGAGCGAGGCCATTCCGGCCGCGCCGATCGATCCGCCGACACTCGCCATGACCTTCACCATCAACGACTCGCCCTTGGCCGGTCGCGAAGGCGACAAAGTGACGAGCCGCATGATCCGCGAACGCCTGTTTCGCGAAGCCGAAAGCAATGTCGCGATCCGCGTGCGCGAGACCGACAACATGGACGCTTACGAGGTCGCGGGACGGGGCGAACTTCAGCTCGGCGTCTTGATCGAGACCATGCGCCGCGAGGGCTACGAGCTTTCGGTCGGGCGCCCGCGCGTGCTGTTTCGCGAAGAGGGCGGCCAGAAGCTCGAGCCGATGGAAGAGGTGCTGATCGACGTCGACACCGAGTTTACCGGCGTCGTGGTCGACAAGATCGCCCAACGCAAGGGCGAGCTGCGCGACATGCGCCCCTCGGGCGGCGGCAAATCGCGCCTCGTCTTTCACGTGCCGACGCGGGGCCTGATCGGCTATCAAGGCGAATTCATGACCGACACGCGCGGCACCGGCGTGATGAACCGTCTGTTCAACGGCTATGCGCCCTTCAAGGGCACGGTGCAGGGACGGCGCAACGGCGTCCTGATCGCCAACGGCATCGGCCAGACGGTCGCCTATGCGCTTTGGTATCTCGAGGAGCGCGGACCCTTGTTCGTCGATCCCGGCATCGACGTCTACGAAGGCATGATCATCGGCGAGCACAGCCGGGGCAACGATCTCGACGTCAATCCGCTGCGCGAAAAGAAGCTCACCAATATCCGCGCCGCCGGCAAGGACGACAACGTCCTCCTGACGCCGCCAAGGCGCATGAGCCTCGAAGAGGCGATCGCCTATATCGAGGACGACGAATTGGTCGAGGTGACGCCCAAATCGATTCGGCTGCGCAAGCGCTATCTCGATCCGAACGACAGGAAGCGCCTCTCCCGTGCCGCCGCGACGGGCTGAATTTCAACGCGCGAGGCCGAGGGCGCCTGCCGAAATCGCGTCGATGAAGGCTTGTTCTTCCTTCTCGTGCGGGCTGTTGGCAATCTTCAACGACCACTCATGAGCGAGCTTGGCGAACTCCGGCGAATGCACGTCGGGTACCCAGAATTGAATCGGGCGCAGGCCCTTGGCGCGCAAGCGTCGGCGATGCGCCGCCACCTTGGCGCGGTTGGACTTTCGCTTGGCTGCCATCTTGCGCATGGCGGTCTCCGGTTACATGTAACCTAGCATGGCCGCACCAAAGCGCCAAATCCCGGCTTCAACCGTAACGCAGCTTGTGGCCGAGGATGATCGAGGCCGAGAGCAGCGTGATGGTATTCGAGACGATGAGCGGCCAATTGCCGATGAGGCTGCCGTAGATCAACCAGAGCACGATGCCGGTGGTCAACATCGAGAACATGACCAACGAGATGTCGCGCGTCTGACGCGTCTTGATCGTCTTGATCACCTGCGGCAGGAAGGCCGCGGTCGTCAGGCACGCGGCGATGCCGCCCAGAATTTCAATCCAAAAATCCATCCATCGCTCCCGTGACGTCTCGAACTTCGCTTGCCGCGCCTTGCGGCTCGGGTTAGGGATGGGCCAGATATCACGGGGGGACAATAATGACCATCAAGCGTTTCAACACAGGCCCGCGCATGAGCCAGGCGGTCAAGCATGGCGAAACGGTTTATCTCGCCGGCCAGGTCGCGGCCGATCCCAAGCCGTCGGTCACCGAGCAAACCAAGCAGATTCTCGCCCAGATCGACGACCTCCTGAAGCAGGCGGGCTCGGACAAATCGAAGCTCCTCTCGGCGACCATCTGGCTCGCCGACATCCGGGCTTTCGGCGAGATGAACGCGGTCTGGGACGCCTGGGTGTCGCCCGGCAACACGCCGGCGCGCGCGACCGTCGAGGCCAAGCTCGCCGGCCCGCAATATCTGGTGGAGATCGGCATCATCGCCGCCGCTTGAGCGGCGCGGGAGCGCAAGGCGTGAGCAAGTCCAAGAGCAAAGCCAAGGGCGATCGGCTGGTCCTGATCGACGGCTCGGGCTACATCTTCCGCGCCTATCACGCCCTGCCGCCGCTCACGCGTTCCGACGGCACGCCGACCGGCGCGGTCTCGGGGTTCTGCAACATGCTGGCCAAGATGGTCGACGATCACGCGGCCGATGCGCCGACGCATCTCGCGGTGATCTTCGATGCCGGACGCCGGACCTTCCGGAACGACATCTATCCCGAGTACAAGGCGCATCGACCCGATCCGCCCGAAGACTTGATCCCGCAATTCGCGCTCGTGCGCGAAGCGACGCGCGCCTTCAACATCCCGGCGGTCGAACTTGCCGGCTACGAGGCCGACGACGTGATCGCCACCTATGCCAGGATCGCGCATAAGGCGGGCGTCAAGGTCACCATCATCTCGTCCGACAAGGATTTGATGCAGCTGGTGCGGGACGGCGTCGAGATGGCCGATCCGATCAAGCAGCGCCCGATCGGCCCGACCGAAGTGGTCGAACGCTTCGGCGTGCCGCCCGAGAGAGTGATCGACGTCCAGGCGCTCGCCGGCGATTCGACCGACAACGTCCCGGGCGTGCCGGGCATCGGCGTCAAGACCGCGGCCGAGCTGATCAATACCTACGGCGATCTCGATGCCGTGCTCGCGCGCGCAGACGAGATCAAGCAGGAAAAGCGACGCGAGAATTTGCTCGCCAACAAGAAGCTCGCGCTTCTGTCGCGCGACCTCGTGCGGCTCAAGGATGACGTGCCCGGCCTGCCGCCCTTGGGCGATCTGTCGCATCGTCACGTCGACGAAGCGAAGCTGCTCGCCTATCTCGCCTCGATGGAATTTCGCAAGCTCGCCGAGCGCATCGCGAGCCGCAGCGGCCAGCCGCTGCCGGAGAAGCCCATTGCCGCTTCTCAAGGCGAAGCGCGCAAGGCCGAGACGGCCAAACCGGCCGACGTGCCGCCGATCGATCGGACGAAATATGCGCTCGTCCAGGACGAGAAAATCCTGGCGGAATGGGTCGCGCGCGCGACGCGTCTCGGCCGGGTCGCGTTCGATACCGAAACGACGTCTCTCGATGCGCTCCAGGCCGAACTCGTCGGGGCATCGCTCGCGCTCGGGCCGAACGAGGCTTGCTACATCCCGCTCGGTCATGGCGGCGGCGCGACGGGCGAGCTCGCGCTTGGCGGCGAGCGGCCGAAGCAGATTCCCCTCGCCAAGGCGCTCGCGCTTCTGAAACCGCTTCTTGAAGACGAGGCCGTGCTCAAGATCGGCCAGAACGTGAAATACGATGCGCTGGTCCTGTCGCGCCACGACATTGCCATCGCGCCGATCGACGACACCATGCTCCTGTCTTTCGTGCTCGATGGCGGGCTCCATGGTCATGGCATGGATGCGCTGTCGGAAATCCATCTCGGCCACAAGCCGATCGGCTTCGACGAGGTGACGGGCACGGGCAAGGCGCGCATCACTTTCGATCAAGTGCCACTCGATCGCGCGCGCGACTATGCCGCCGAGGATGCGGACGTCACGCTGCGGCTGCACGACGTGCTCAAACCGCGCCTCGTCGCCGAGCGGATGAGCACGGTCTACGAGACGCTCGAACGCCCCTTGGTCCATGTCCTCCTCGACATGGAACGCGCCGGCATCAAGGTCGACCGCGCGCTGCTCAAGCGCCTCTCCGGCGATTTCGCCGAGCGCATCGCCAAGCTCGAGACGGAGATCCACAAGCTCGCCGGCGGCGAGTTCAACGTCGCCTCGCCCAAGCAATTGGGCGAGGTGTTGTTCGACAAGCTCAAGCTGCCGGGCGCGAAAGCGACCAAGACCGGTGCCTGGGGTACGGGCGCGGAACTTCTCGAAGACCTCGCCGCGGATGGTCATGAATTGCCGGCGCGCGTGCTCGCCTGGCGCCAGCTCGCCAAGCTCAAGGGCACTTATACCGACGCGTTGCAGGAACAGATCAATCCCAAAACCGGGCGCATCCACACGTCCTACGCCATGACCGGCGCCTCGACCGGACGCCTCGCATCCTCCGATCCCAATCTCCAGAACATTCCGATCCGGACCGAAGAGGGGCGCAAGCTCCGCCGCTGCTTCATCGCCGAGAAGGGCATGAGCCTGATCTCGGCCGATTACTCGCAGATCGAACTGCGCGTGCTCGCCCATGTCGCGGGGGTGGATGCGCTCAAGGAAGCGTTCAAGCAGGGCGCCGACATCCACGCCATCACGGCATCGCAGGTCTTCGACGTACCGATCGACAAGATGACGCCCGACGTGCGCCGGTCGGCCAAATCGATCAATTTCGGCATCATCTACGGCATGAGCGCCTTCGGTCTCGCGCGCCAACTCGGCATTCCCCAAGGCGAGGCGCAGCGTTACATCGATGCCTACTTCCAGCGCTATCCCGGCATCCGCGCCTATATGGAGCGGGCCAAGGCGGAGGCCCGCGAAAAGGGCTACGTCACCACGGCTTTCGGTCGGCGTATCCACATCCGGGGCATCAGGGACAAGATGCCGGCGGTGCGCGCGGGGGCGGAGCGCGGCGCCATCAACGCGCCGATCCAGGGTGCCGCCGCCGACGTCATCAAGCGCGCCATGATCCGCGTGCCCGAGGCGCTTCGCGTGGCCAAACTGAAAGCGCGCATGCTGCTTCAGGTGCATGACGAGCTCGTTTTCGAGGCTCCCGAGGCTGAGATCGAAAAGACCAGCGCCGTGGTCAAGAAGGTGATGGAGGGTGCGGCGCATCTTTCGGTGCCGCTCACCGTCGAGACCGGCGCCGGCGCGAATTGGGACGAGGCGCATTGATCACGCGCGCCTCACGCCAAGGTGACTAGCGAAGCGGGATGTCGCGGCCTAGAACGCATCGTCATGCGCGTCTTGCTCGTCGTTTTTCTCGGTTTTGCGCTGCTCGCGCCCGCCGGGCCGGCTGTCGCCGCGCCGAAAGCGGAGCTTTGGTCGCGTTGGCTCGCCCATGACCCCGCTTCGGCCGAGAGCGTCGATCATGCGCCTTGGTCGGCGTTTCTCGAACGCCATCTCCGGCGCCAGCCCGACGGCTCGACGCGGCTAGCCTATGGCGAAGTCGATGCCGGAAATCGCCAAGCGCTCGCTTCGTACCTCGCGCGTCTTGCCGCGGTTCCGGTCAGCCGGCTGAGCCGCCTCGAACAGCGCGCCTATTGGATCAATCTCTACAACGCGCTGACCGTTCAAGTGGTGCTCGATGCCTATCCGGTCGCCTCCATTCGCGACGTCAATATCTCGCCCGGGCTGTTTACGCGCGGGCCTTGGGGCAAGAAGCTCGTCGGCGTCGAAGGCGAGGCCGTCAGCCTCGACGACATCGAACACCGCATCTTGCGGCCGATCTTCGCCGATCCGCGTCTGCACTATGCCCTCAATTGCGCTTCCATCGGCTGCCCCGATCTCGCGCAGAGCGCCTACACGGCCGCGACGACGGACGCGATGCTCGACACCGCCGCCCGCGCCTTCGTCAATCATCCGCGGGGCGCGAGGATCGCGCAGGGCAAGCTCCGCGTCTCTTCGATCTATGCCTGGTTCAAGGCCGATTTCGGGGCGGACGATGAGGGCGTCTTGCGCCATCTGGCGACCTATGCTGCACCGGCGCTCGCCGAGGCCCTCATGAGCATTCGCAAGATCGACGATCACGACTACGATTGGGCGCTGAACGACGCGGGCAGGACGGCGCGTTGAAGGAGTTCGACCATGGATAGGCTGCAAGCGGATGTGTGCGTCATCGGCGCGGGCTCGGGCGGGCTCTCGGTCGCGGCCGGCGCCAGCATGATGGGCGCCAAGACGGTGCTGTTCGAAGGCCACAAGATGGGCGGCGACTGCCTGAATTTCGGCTGCGTGCCGTCGAAGGCCTTGATCGCCGCCGGCGATGTCGCCGAGACGGTGCGCCGGGGCGAGGCTTTCGGCATGCGGAAGCTTTGGCCCGACATGGATTTCGGTCGCGTCCAGGACCATGTCGCGCGCGTGATCGCCGCGATCGCGCCGAACGACAGCGTCCAGCGTTTCGAAGGTCTGGGCGTCAAGGTGATCGAAGCCAAGGCGCGCTTCACGGGTCCGCGCGAAGTCGAGGGCGGCGGCATCCGCGTCGAGGCCAAATGGATCGTCGTCGCGACCGGATCGTCCGCCTTGGTCCCGCCCATTCCCGGTCTCGCCGAGACGCCCTATTTCACCAACGAGACCATTTTCGACAACCGCGACAAGCCGGAACATCTGATCGTCGTCGGCGGCGGGCCGATCGGCATCGAGCTCGCCCAGGCGCATCGGCGCCTCGGCGCCAAGGTCACGATGGTCGAACTCGCGCGGCTTTTGCCCAAGGACGACGACGAAGCGGTCGACGTCGTCCGGACCGCGCTCCTCAAGGAGGGCCTGACGCTGCGCGAGAACTCCAAGGTCGTCGGCGTCGCCAAGCAGGGCGCGGGTGTCGCGGTCACGGTCGAAAATCAGGCCGGTCGGGAGACGATCGCGGGATCGCATCTCCTGCTCGCGGTCGGCCGCAAGGCGAATGTCGCCGGGCTCGATCTCGAGAAGGCCGGCATCGCGCATGGCCCGAAAGGCATCACGGTCGATGCCCGGCTGCGCACGACCAATTCCCGCGTTTTCGCCATCGGCGATGTCGCGGGCGGGCTGCAATTCACCCATGTCGCGGGCTATCACGCGGGCGTCGCGATCAAGAACATGCTGCTTCGCATCCCGGCCAAGGCGGCGACCGGAACCCTACCTTGGGTGACTTACAGCGATCCCGAACTCGCCCATGTCGGCCTGAGCGAGCACGAAGCGCGCGCGCGTGGCCAGGCTGTCCGCATCTTGCGTTGGCCGTTTCATGAAAACGACCGGGCCCAGGCCGAGCGCGTGACCCATGGCTTCGTCAAGATCGTCGCCGGCCCGCGCGGCCAGGTGCTGGGCGCGACCATCGTCGGACGCCATGCCGGCGAGTTGATCCAGACCTGGGTGCTGGCCATGAACGCCGGGCTCAAGGTCTCGGCGGTCGCGCAAGCGGTCGCGCCCTATCCGACGCTGACCGAGGCGAGCAAGCGCGCGGCCGGCGCCTTCTTCATGCCGGCGCTTTTCTCGGAGCGCACCAAGAAGATCGTGCGCTTCCTGATGCGCTTCGCCTGAAGATCATGGTGGCGCCCGGCGACTTGGTACCCAAGACGGCGCGCTCGCTATCGGCGCGGCTTCTGCTGCTCACGGCGCTCTTCGTCATGCTGGCCGAGGTGCTGATCTATCTGCCCTCGATCGCGCGCTTTCGGGTGGTTTGGCTCGAGGAGCGCCTGTCGGCGGCGCATCTCGCCCTCCTCGCGCTCGACGCCACGCCCGATGCCATGGTCTCGGACGAGCTTCGGCGCGAGCTTCTCGATCATGCCGGCGCGCGCGGCGTCGCGCTCAAGCGCGAGGGCCGGCGCATGCTGATGCTGATCGAGGACATGCCGCCCGCGGTCGATCGCCTGGTCGAATTTGGCAAGGACGGCCCGATGATGCTGATGATGGACGCGCTCGCCGCCATGACCCGCGAGGGGGGCGGGCTGATGCGGGTCATCGGCACGTCGGCCCGCGATGCCCAGACGACGGTCGAGGCGCTGCTCGATGCGGCGCCGCTGCGTCAGGCCATGCTCGATTATTCGGCGCGCATCCTCAATCTTTCGATCGTCATCTCGCTGATCACGGGCGCGTTGGTCTATGTCAGCCTGCATTGGTCGATCGTCCGGCCGATGCGGCGCCTGACCAAGAGCATCGCGCGCTTTCGCGCGAGCCCCGAGGACCAGTCCCGACCGTTGATCGAGCCGGGCCGGGGCGACGAGATCGGCCTGGCGGAGAGCGAGCTTCTGCGCATGCAGCAAGAGCTCCGCGCGGCGCTTCATCAAAAGACGCGTCTTGCCGCGGTCGGCACCGCGGTTGCCAAGATCGGCCATGATCTCGGCAACATCCTGGCGACGGCGCAGCTGGTCTCGGATCGACTGGCCGCGAGCCAGGACCCGGAGGTCAAGCGCATCGCGCCTCGCCTGATCGGCGCGGTCGACCGCGCGATCCAGCTTTCCGAAGCGACGCTGCGCTACGGCAATGCCGGCGCGCTGCGCCTGTCGCTGGTACCGACGCCGCTCCGCGATCTGATCGAAGAGGTCAAGGCGGCGATCGCGCCCGCGGCCGGCGAAGGCCTCGTTTGGATCAGCGAAGCGCCGGATGCCGCGCTCGCCTCGGTCGATCGCACCCAGCTCTTTCGCGCGCTGTTCAATCTCGCCAACAACGCCGTTCAGGCCATGGGTGGCGTCGGCGAAATTCGCCTCTCCGTTAGGACGGCGGCGGATGGCCTAGCCATCGATGTCGCCGATACTGGACCCGGTATTCCCGTGCAGCTCCGCGAAAGACTGTTCGAGCCTTTTGCCGGATCGGGGCGGGCAGGGGGCCACGGGCTCGGCCTCGCCATCGCCCAAGAGATCGCCCGGGCCCATGGCGGGCAAGTGCTCCTGCTTCGGACCGGGGACCAAGGCACTGTATTTAGACTGGAATTGCCATTTTAACCTTTTGTTAACTATTTAGTAGTAAACTGTTAACTCTGACTCGTGGGAATTTTGGGAGTTCGTCATGGGACGACTCATCGCTCTGCTGTTGGTAGCCCTGCTGGCGCAGGGCATGGTCGGCTGCGCTCCGACCATCGACAAAGTCATGGGCTGGAGCACCGGCGACGATTGCAAGCTCGATCGTATCGATCGCGGCCAGGCGATGTGCGTCAAGAAGACCGAACTCGCCGTGGCGCCGCTCTATTGCTACAAGACCATCGGCGGCATGGAATGTTATGCCCAGCCCGACCGCTTTGCCGACAACCGCGCACCCGTCAGCCCGCCCGCCCTGCCGGCCAATACGCTCGCCGCACGCGACATGCCCGCCGGTACCGTCCCGGGCAGCCGCCCGGTCGTGCCCGATCTGGCGCTCGCCAACCCCGATGGTCGCGACGGCGCGCAAGACGCGGTACGCCGCGAAACGGCCGCGCTCAATGCGCGGCTGGAGGCCGAAAGGATTGCGGTCGCCGTGCCGCTGCCGCCGACACTGAGCGAGCCTTTGATCGAGCCGCCGAAAGTCGAGGAGAAGAAGGCGCCGCCCAAGCGTCCGACCGTCCGGCGCTCCGCCGGCACCGGCAGGCCGACGCCGATCACGCGCCCGGGAACCCCTGCCGCGCGTCCGGCAAGTCCGGGCACCGAGTCGGCACGCCCGATGACGGACGCCGAGGGCGCGGCCCTCGCCGATCGCCAGCGACAATAGGTCCTCATCGCTCGATTTGGAGCGCTTCCGTTCCCTTGGTCGATAGGGAATAACCCCTTACACTCCGCCGTAGTCGCAATCGGGAAGGGGGTTCCCATTCGACCGGCCAATTACGCCTCATGCTTCGAGACCCGAGCAATGCTCGTCCTCGGCATGATCAGCCAATCCGCGCCCTATCCGGGTCAAATCGGTTTTGATTTCTCACGGGAACGTGAGAGGGAGTGAGTTTGGCGTCCTGGCGAAACCCTTACCCTGGGCGGCGGAGGAATTCCGTGGTCGCCACCGTCGAACGCATCGGAGCCCTGGCCGGCGCCTACAAGCGCGCGCTCGCGAGCTGCCGGCTGTGCCGGATGGTCGCGCTCGCGGTCTTCCTGGCCGTCGTGGCGATCGAAGCGGTCATTTTGGTGCCGTCCTATACCAGGGCCGAAAACGACCTGATGGCGCAGATCGAGCGCGAGGGTCTGGCGGTCGTGCGCGCGCATCTTGGCGCGCACCGGCCGGACAAGGACGCCGAAGGTTTCGTCCATGCCGCGAAAATGTCGTATGGATCGGTGCTCAAGGGCGGGATCGTCCGCTCGGAAATCGACGGACGGATCGTCGGGCATTTCGGCGAAAAGCCCGAGCTGCCATTGCCTGGCGCCGGGCTGACCGAAAGGCGCAAGCGAAGCGCAGACGGGCGTTATCTTGACGTCGCGTGGACACCCATCGATCTGGGTGCGCCCGCGACCTTGGTCGCGCGGCTCGACGCCACGCGGATCGGGCCCGCGCTCGATGCTTTCGTATTGCGGATCGCCGGACTCGTCTTGCTGATCGCGGCCTTTGCCACGGCGGTGGCGATGATCGTGATTGGCTGGCTGGTGCTCTTGCCCGTGCTTTCGATGCGGGATGCCGCGCACGCTTCGGCCGCCATGCCGGACCGGCCCGAGAGCTACCGCGTCGAACGGCCCGGGCGCTACGAAATGCGCGACCTGGCCAAGAGCCTCGAGACCATGCTGGGACGTATCGCCGAGGCTAGCCGCGAAAGACGCCAGCGCGCCGAAGCCGAACGCGAGCGACTCGCGAACTGGGATCAGCTGACGGGTCTGCACAATCGGCCCTTTTTTCTCGGCTGTCTGGCGAGCCGCATCGGCGCGGGCAATCGATTTTCGGCCGTCGTGCTCGACATAGACCGTTTCGCCCTGGTGAACGCGACGCTCGGGCCGCAAGGGGGCGACGCGGTCTTGGCGGAATGCGCGAGGCGTCTCGCGCATGGGCGCAACCCCGGCGCCAAGCTGTCCCGCATTTCGCCCGATCAGTTCGCTTTCGTGATCCCGGAGCCGCAAGACGGCGCCGACGAAGCGGCGGCGCGGGACGCCCTGGCGGCCATCGGCGCGCCGATTTCCGCGGCCGGGCACGACCTCAAAGTGTCGGCGAGCCTGGGTATCGCCCGTTTTCCGGAGGACGGCACGGATGCCGAAGCCGTGATTAACGCCGCCCTGCTCGCGATCCGCTCGGCCAAGGCCGATGGCGGCGGGCGCATCCGATTTTACAATTCCGAGCTCAACGACAAACTCAAGCGGCGGCACTTCCTGGAACGGGGCCTGGAACACGCCGTGGCGCGCGGACAGGTGGAACTTCACTATCAGCCGAAATTCGAGGCGACCAGCCGCCGGCTGATCGGGGTCGAGGCCCTGATGCGTTGGCGCCATCCCGAACAAGGCATGATTTCGCCGGGTGAGTTCATCCCGCTGGCCGAAGAAACCGGGCAGATCGCCGAACTCGGGCTTTGGGCGCTCAAGGCCGCGGCCACGCAGGCCGCCGCCTGGCGGCGCGACGGTTGGCACGACGCCAAGGTCGCGGTCAATTTGTCGGCGGTGCAATTCGGCGATGCCCGTCTTGCGGCGACGGTGAAAGACGTCCTGGCCGAAGCGCGCCTGCCGGCGGACGCGCTCGAACTCGAGATCACGGAAAGCGCGGTGGTGGCCGAGCCGGCAGCCGCCGCGCGCAAGGTGGCGGAGATTGCCGCGACCGGCGTGGCGTTCTCGATCGACGATTTCGGCACCGGATCTTCCAGTCTCGCCTATCTCAAGACGTTCCGGGTCGGCGCGCTCAAGATCGACCGGAGTTTCATCAAGGATCTGGAAGAAGACGCCGAGGCGCGCGTGATGATGGCCTCCATCGTGGCGTTCGGCCGGGCGCTCGGCCTCAAGACGGTCGCCGAAGGCGTCGAAACCGAGGGTCAAATGACCGCGCTGGTCGAAGTCGGATGCGACGCGGTGCAGGGGTTCCTGCTCGGCCGTCCGGCGCCGCCCGCCGCCATTTCGGCCTTGTTCAGGAACGCGGCGTGAGGCCTGCCAGCCCGGCGGACGGCGCTTCATCGGCCGCCCGGATTTTCAGCGGTCTCGGCCTGCGCTAGCATCCGAAGTCATGGCCTGGGACCCCTCGCAATATCTGAAGTTTTCCGGCGAGCGCCTGCAGCCCGCGCTCGATTTGATCGCGCGCGTGCCGCTGGCCCAGCCCGCGGAAATCGTCGACCTCGGCTGCGGCGCGGGCAATGTCGCCCAAGTGCTGGCGGCGCGTTGGCCGGGCGCGGCGCTCACCGGCATCGACAGTTCGGCCGAAATGCTCGCCAAGGCCAAGGCGGCGCTGGCGAAAGCGCGCTGGGTCCAGGGCGATATCGGCGCCCATGCCTTCGACAAGCCGCCCGATCTCTTGTTCTCGAACGCCGCGCTCCATTGGCTCGACGATCACGCGAAGCTGTTTCCGCGACTCTTGCGCGCCGTGAAAGCAGGCGGCGTGCTCGCCATCCAGATGCCGCGCAATCACGGCGCCCCGTCGCATCGCGCCATGGCGGAGGCGGCGAAGGCCGGCCCCTGGGCCAAGACGCTCCGGCCGGTTTTGCGCGAAAGCCCGGTCTCGGCGCCGGCCTTCTACTACGATCTTCTAAAGCCGCTCGCGAAGAAGCTCGACATCTGGGAGACGGAATATCTCCACGTGCTCGAAGGCGACAACCCGGTCGTCGCCTGGACCAAGGGCACGGCGCTCAAGCCCCTGCTCGATGCTTTGGCCGAGCCCGAGCGGAGCGCTTTCGAGGCGGAATACGCGACGCGCATTCGCGCTGCTTATCCGCCGCGCGCCGATGGCAGGACTTTGTTCCCGTTCCGCCGCCTGTTCATCCTCGCGGGAATGTGATCGGGGCCGCGCGCGCGACCGGCGTAGATTTCTCCCAGCTTCACGCTTGATGAGGGAGAAGCCCATGATCCGCAGACTTGGTTTCGTCGCCGCGACCATCGGCACGCTCGCGCTCGCGCTCGCCGCTTGCGAGCAGGCGCCGCAGAAGCCCATGGCCGAAAGATCGCTTTATGATCGGCTCGGCGGCAAGAACGCGATCGTGGCGGTGGTCGACGAATTCACCGTGCGCGTCGCGGCCGATACCAGCATCAATCGCCATTTCGTCAAGACCGACATTCCGAAATTCAAGGGCCATCTGGTCGATCAGATCTGCGAGGCGACCGGCGGACCCTGCAAATACAGGGGCCGAACCATGCCCGAAACCCACAAGGGCATGAACATCACCCAGGGCGAGTTCAACGCGACCGGCGGGCATCTCGCCGGCGCGCTCGACAAATTCCGCGTGCCCGAGCGGGAAAAGAACGAGCTTCTGACCGCGATCGGCGGCATGGCCGATCAGATCGTCGGCAAGTAACGCGAAGTGTCGGAACGGTAAGAATCCGACTGCGCTCATCCTTCGAGACGCTCGCTACGCTCGCCCTCAGGATGAGCGACAATCTATGCCTCACCCTGAGGAGCGGCCGAAAGGCCGCGTCACGAAGGGTGAGGTGGTCGACCTAATCGCCGAGGGCGAGGCCTTCGCGGCGGGGATCCGCCCCGCCCAAGAGGACATCGTTTCGTACCAGGATGCCGTGCAGGCCGCTGGTGATTTCGATGTTGCGGACCTCGTGGCCGCGCGCCTGCATCAATTGCACGAGCGCGGCGGGCGCGGGCGTCTCGATTTCCGTCGGCCCGCCCATATTGATGACATGCTTCTGCGACACGGCCTGTTGCATGTCGAGGCCATGATCGAGCACGCCGACGAGCGAACGCGCGACGTGACCGATGATGCGGGCCCCGCCCGCCGAGCCGACGACGGCGTGAAGCGCATCGCCTTTGAGCACGACGGTCGGCGAAGTCGATGAGCGCGGGCGCTTCCCGGCCTCGACGCGGTTGGCGACCGGCTGGCCGTCGATGGCAGGCACGAAAGCGAAATCGGTGAGCTGATTGTTCAAGAGAAAGCCGCGCGCCATCAGGCGCGAGCCGAACACGGCTTCGATGGTGGTGGTGAAGGAGACGGCATTGCCTTCGCCGTCGATCACCGCGATGTGGCTGGTCGCCGAGCGTTCGTCTTGGACATAGAGCGGCGGCAGGCGGCCTTCGCGCTTGGGCGGATCGCCGGGTGGCACGCTCTTGAGCGCGCGCAAACTGTCAAGCGACATCGAACGCTCATTCAGATAGACCCGGTCGATGAGGCCGGCCGTCGGTACCTGGGCGAAAGCGGGATCGCCGACATAGCGGTTGCGGTCGGCGAAGGCGAAGCGCGCGGCCTCGGCGAGGAAATGCGCGGTCTGATCGCCCGCCGGATCGAAGCTCGCAATCGGGAAGGGCTCGATCAAGGCGAGAATCTGCAGGATCGCGATGCCGCCCGAAGAGGGCGGGCCCATCCCGCAGACGCGGAACTGGCGATAAGGCCCGCAGACCGGCGCGCGCTCGATCGCCCTATAGGCGGCAAGATCCGCCTCCGTCATCGAACCCGGCCGGCGCGGCGCATTGCGCACCGTCGCGACGACGTCGTGCGCGATGTCGCCCCGATAGAAAGCCTCGGCGCCGCCCGCGGCGATGGTCGCGAAGCTATCGCCGAGCGCGACGCTGAAAAGCCGCGAGCCCTCGGGCCGGGGCGCGCCGTCATGGAGCAGAAAATGATCCCGCGTCGGCGCATGGACGCCGAGGGATTCGCGATCCGCGGCGACCAACTGGGCAAGACGCGGCGAAATGTCGAAGCCGTCACGCGCCGCTTCGATGCCGGCCTCGAACAGACTGGGCCAAGGCCGCTTGCCGTGGTTCTTGTGGGCAAGCTCCAGCATGCGGAGGAGCCCCGGCACGCCGACGGAGATGCCGCCGGTCACCGCGTCGCGAAAGGCAAGCGGCTTGCCATCCGGCCCGAGGAACATGTCGGGCCTTGCGCCCGCGGGCGCCGTCTCGCGCCCGTCATAGGTCGCGACCTTGCCGCTTTTCTTGTCGTAATGGACCAAGAAGCCGCCGCCGCCGATGCCGGAAGATTGCGGCTCGACGACATTGAGCACCATCTGGGTCGCGATCGCGGCGTCGACCGCGCTGCCGCCGGCGCGCAGCACTTTGCGCCCGGCCTCGGCCGCGAGCGGATTGGCCGCCGCCACCATGTGGCGCGTCGCCCGCGCCGCCTCGGTCGGGGTCGGCGTCTGTGCGAGCGCGGAAAAATCGACGCAGGCCAGGATCAGAGCCGCGAGAATTGTCCTATGCTGCGGCGTCGGATGGCGGCAAGGGAGATCGGTCATGCTATGGGCCATGGCGTTGGCGGTTCTAATCGTCGTTGCGGTCGTGTTAGTCCATTATGAGGTACTCCGCGTCGTTTCGGAAATGCTGCCGCGGCTGACCATGCCGCCGCGGTCGCGCATCCTGGTGGTCATTTTCGGCTGCTTCCTTGCCCATACGGTCGAGGTCTAGATGATCGCGGCGATCCTCTATTTCGCCGAAATGCTGATCGATGTCGGCAAGCTCGTTTCCGAACACCCGGTCGGCTATCTCGATCATGTCTATTTCGCCGTCGCGACCTATACCTCGCTCGGCTACGGCGATATCGTCGCGAGCGGACCCTTGCGCCTGCCGGCGGGCGTGATCGCCCTGGTTGGCTTGGTGATGATCGGCTGGTCCGCCTCGTTCACCTATCTGGCGATGGAAAAATTCTGGGGACTGCATCGGAGGAAAGGGCCGTGATCCGGCCGGGCGAACGCAATCTGATTACCGATGTCGACGGCCTTCTGGTCGGCAATGCCGAAGACCGGCGCGTCCAATCGGGCACGACCGTGCTCCTGTGCGAAAGCGCCACGGTCGCGGGCGTCGATGTCCGGGGCGGCGCGCCGGGCACGCGCGAGATCGATCTCCTTGATCCGGCGAATGCGGTCGAGGGCGTCGACGCGCTCTGCTTCTCGGGCGGTTCGGCTTTCGGGCTCGACGCAGCGGGCGGGGTCATGGATTGGCTCAAGGCCGAAGGGCGGGGCGTCGCGGTCGGGCCGGCGCGCGTGCCGATCGTGCCCGGCGCGATCATTTTCGATCTGGCTTCGCCTGGCGACAAGAACTGGGGCGAGACGCCGCCCTACCGCAAGCTTGGCCGTCTGGCGATCGAAGCGGCCGCCAAGAGCTTCGCCCTCGGCAATGCCGGGGCGGGGCTCGGCGCCCGCGCGGGCAAGCTCAAAGGCGGGCTCGGCAGCGCATCGGCCCTGCTGGATGACGGTACGCAAGTCGGCGCGCTGGTCGTCGCCAATCCTGTCGGCAGCGTCGTCATGCCCGGGACGACGACGCTCTGGACCTGGCCGTTCGAAATGGCGGGCGAACTGGGCGGCCAGCGTCCGCCCGCCGCCGCCATCGCGCCGGGCGCTTTCGATCTGCCGCTCGAAGGCCGGCTCGGCGCCCATACCACGATCGGTGCCGTCGCGACCAATCTTCGCCTCACCAAGGCCGAGTGCCGGCGTCTCGCCATCATGGCGCATGACGGGCTCGCCCGCGCCATCCGTCCGGTGCATACGCCTTTCGACGGCGACACCGTCTTCGCGCTCGCGACGGGCCGGGCCGAGCCGGCCGCGCCGCGCGGCCTCGCGCTCGCGCGGGTCGGCATGATCGCCGCCGATTGCCTGGCGCGCGCCGTCGGCAGGGCGGTGTATTGCGCCGAGAGCCTGGGCGATCTACCGTCCTATCGAAGCTTGCTGGGGGAAAAATGATGAAGAATGTCCTGCTCGGCGCCGCCGCCTTGATCGCCGCGACGCTGCCGCTCGTTGCCGACGCGCAGACGCGCGGGCGCGATTGGGTCGTGCTCGGCATGCGCCTCGAGCCGCCCAATCTCGATTCGACCGCCAATGCCGCCGCCGCGATCGCCGAGGTGACGCATTACAACATCTATGAGACGCTGACGCGCATCAACGAATTGGGCGCGGTCGGCCCGGGCCTCGCCAAGAGCTGGACGATTTCGCCCGACGGCAAGACCTATACCTTCGCGCTGCTCGAGGGCGTCAAATATTCGGACGGCACGCCGCTGACCTCGGCCGACGTCAAATTCTCCTACGCGCGGGCCGCCGCCGACAATTCGACCAATCCGCGGAAGCGTTATTTCACCCAGATCGACAAGATCGAGACGCCCGACGCCTCGACCGTCGCGGTCACGCTCAAGGCGCCGTCGAGTTTCTTCCTGTTCAACATGGGCGAGCCCTCGGCGATCATCGTCTCGGAAAAGAGCGCGGCCGGCAACCAGACCAATCCGGTCGGCACCGGGCCGTTCATGCTCGATAGCTGGCAGAAGGGCGCGGCGCTCACGCTCAAGCGCAATCCGCAATTCCGCGACCCGGGCGCGGTCCCGCTCCAGCGCGTGACCTACCGCATCATCGGCGATTCGGCGGCGCAGGTCGCGGCCGTGCTCGCCGGCGACATCGACTACATGCCGATCATCGGCGCGCCCGAGACGCTCCAGCAATTCCTGCGCGATCCGCGCTTTCGCGTGCTCGTCGGCACGACCGAAGGCGAGACGCTCTTGACGCTGAACAACGCCAAGGCGCCCTTCAACGATGTCCGCGTCCGCCGCGCGCTCGCCCATGCGATCGACCGCAAGGCGATCATCGACGGCGCCATGGCGGGTTACGGCACGCCGATCGGCACGCATTTCGCGCCCCATCATCCGGCCTATGTCGACCTTCTCGGCACCTATCCGCTCGATCTCAACAAGGCCAAGGCACTGCTCAAGGAAGCCGGCGTCAAGGAGGGCACGGAGGTCAGCCTGAAGCTGCCGCCGCCCGAATATGCGCGGCGCGGCGGCGAGATCGTCGCGAGCCAGCTCCGCAAGATCGGCCTCAACGTCAAGATCGAGCCGATCGAATGGGCGCAGTGGCTCGACGTCGTCTTCAAGCAGACCAATTTCGACCTGACCATCGTCAGCCATGTCGAGCCGCTCGACATCGGCATCTATTCGCAGAAGCCCTACTACTTCAACTACAACTCCGCCGCTTTCGACGAGATCTGGACCAAGGCCAACACCGCGCTCAGCGTCGAGGACCAGACGCGCTGGCTCCAGGCGGCGCAACGCAAGCTGACCGAGGACGCGGTCGTGGTCTGGATGTTCCAGCTCGCCAAGGCCGGCGTCGCCAACGCCAAGCTCCAGGGGCTGTGGCTGAACGCGCCGCTGTTCATCAACGACATGACGCGGGTGAGCTGGTCGAATTGAGGAGCGCGTGAGCGCGGTTTTTTAACCTCGCCCCGAGGAGGCGCGATGCGATAGCGCCGTCTCGAAGGGCGAGGCGATGCCCCAAAGCCAAAACGCCCGCCGGGGTGACCCGACGGGCGTTTTCTTTTGGTCGGTCGAAGCCGTCTCAGCGGACGTAGAGATGGACCTCGTTGGTCGCGGCGTCCGCGCTCGTCGTCGAGGACATGGTGACGCGGCCGGCCGGCAGGCCCATT
>Ga0194120_10003947_pt1 | contig 23478 bp, 20 predicted proteins | sample TA2MahCa65mmetaG_FD_148642 | JGI IMG/M metagenome (GOLD analysis project Ga0194120, IMG submission 148642) | Freshwater microbial communities from Lake Tanganyika, Tanzania - TA2015019 Mahale Deep Cast 65m | ecosystem: Environmental > Aquatic > Freshwater > Lake | place: Tanzania: Lake... | reverse complement strand
TTTGCACGCCCGCACCCCCAGCGTGTTCTCGGAGGTTCTCGGCCTCACCCTCATCGAGCCGGTGGCCGGCTTCAGGGTGGAGATCAGCGCCGAGGAGCCCCAGTGGCCGTACAAAACCGTACACGAGGCTGTGGTAGAGGGCTGGCAGATCGTCCAGTTCCCCTACCTCCAGGCCCCTTTCGACGACCGCGATCTCGACGTGATCGGCTACGAGTTCATCCTGCAAAAGATGGAGGTGGTCCAGTGACCGACACCCAGTATCTGCTCAGCGACGCCGAGGTGGCGCGCTTCATCGTCAGCGGCTATCACCTGCTCGAACCCGAGTTGCCCGCAGGGCTCAATGAGAGCATCGCCCAGAAGCTCGACGCCCTCGAAACCAATCCTGGCGACGCCATCACTGAGGCTGTGCCCGAAATCTGGCAGGTGCTCGACCACTCACAGGTCAAAGGGGTGCTGGTCAGTCTCCTCGGTCCCGACTACCAGGTGCAGTCCCACCGGCACTGGCACTGCAAGCAGCCCGGCTCCGGCTACATGCAGTGGCACCAGGACGGGCTCAACAACCGCGACCTGCACCTCAACCACTTCCTCGGCCTTTACTATCCCCGCGCCGTCAGCGCCGAGATGGGGCCCACCATCATCGTGCCGGGCACCCAGTACCGCAACGCCCCCACCGACCGCATGGCCACCTACACCAATATCCGCGGCCAGGTTCCGCTCGTCGTCAAGGCCGGCACCCTGGCCTTCACCCACTACGACCTATGGCACGGCACCGGGGCCAACCGCTCCAGCGTCAAGCGCCACATGATCAAGTTCCTTTTCCGCCGCACACGCCCTAACACCGCCCCCACCTGGAACCACGACCCCGCCGCCCTGAACAATCCTCACGACTGGAACACCCGTGACCAGGCCGAGGACGTCAACAACATCCTCACCTTTACCAATCCCCTGCGGGTCTCCCAAAGCGACCACTACAAGGAGCGCAGCATCCGCCGGGAATGCTGGAACGACCTCATGGGCAGGACCGCATGATTAGTTGTAGGAGCCCAGCTCTTTGACCGTGTCGTACATGGCAACCACGTTCTCGGTGGGCGAGTTGTCCTGCAACTAATGGGTGGGTGCCGGGGCGTAGCCGCCCCCGGGCATCATGATCTCCAGCGTCTGGCGCGCCTCCGCCACGGCCTCCTCCCGGGTGCCGTCTGCCACCTGGGGCCGACGGTGGAGATGCAGCTATGGAAGGCCAGCCGGTCTCCGTAGCGCTTCTTGAGGTGCGCCGGCCCCAGGTCCCTGGCCTCGGGCTGCAAGGTGTCCACCACCCCCACCCCCATCGCGGCGAAGTCGTCGAAAGCCCAGCTGCTCGACCCGCACGAGTGCAGCATCACCAAAATGCCGGACTGCTTGCCCAGGTCGATGAAGCGCTGGTGGCAGGGCCGCAGGTGCCGGCGGAAGAGTTCCAAGCGCAGCAGAGGGCCGCGCTGGGTGCCTAAGTCCTCGCCGATCCACAGCACATCGATGCCGCCTTTGCCCGCCTCCAGCACCCGGGAGATCATCTCCAGCTGGATGGAGGTCTTGCGCTCGATGTAGCGCAGGCCCGCCCTCTCGTCAGTCAACAGATCGACCAGCACCTGCTCCCTGGTGCGGATCATGCCGGTGCTGTTGATGATGTCCACCAGCCCCGGGCTGCCGGCCACACAGCAGTACTGGGCGTAGCGGCGGCACTGCCCCGGCACCGCGCTGTAGTCGAATTGGTCGGGCGATGGCAGGGGCCAGGCCTCGACCTTTTCCCGGAGGGCCTCGCGCAGGGGGAAGTCGCAGTGATCCCAGTACCCGCCGCTCTCGTGCTCGATCCAGCGGCGGTGGATGCCCCACATGTTTACCTGCCGCCTGGGTAGATCGGGGTGCAGCTTTGGACCTACATAGGGGGCATCGATGCGGCGGAAGTCGATCCCGAGGGCCTGGCGCAGCCCCTCGCCGTCGGAGGCGACCAGGCCGTAGTGCTCCATAAGGAGGCGGTCGATGCCGGGGTTGGTCAGGTAGTCGAGGGGGACCCGGTCGGGTTGCTGCCGGGCAAATGCAATGCGGACGCGTTCCTTGAGAATCATCACCTCACCTCCCTGATTTGTGGCAAGAGGGCCGATACTACTGGGGCCCGCGCTCCTGGCGCAGGCGCGTCACCTCGGCCTCCATCTCCTCGCTGCGCACGGCTGTCGTGTACCAATGGTCGATGGAACTCTCTCCCGGCTGATCGCTCACCGCCACGATGGCGTCTGGCCGCTCCCGCACGGCCGGTTTCAGGCGCGTGCCGATGCCCGGCCGCTGCGGGGCGTGCAGGAAACCATCGCGGATGTCCAGGTTGGGATCGACAAAGTCGTTGTACCAGCCCTTGTAGAAGGCCGGCTGGTGTTCCTGGATCATGGTGTTGGGGGAGCTGACGCAGATCTGGGCGCAGGCGAAGATGTTGACCGGCCCGGTGCAGTCGTGCGGGGCGATGGGCACCTGGTGCGCCGAAGCGAGGATGGCCACCTTGTGGGTCTCGGAGATGCCGCCAGTCCAGATCAGGTCGGGCATGACGATTCGCGCCGCGCCGTTCTCGATGAACTGCCGCAACTGCCAGCGGCTGAGCAGGCGCTCGGAGATGCAGACCGGTGCCTTGGTGGCTTCCTGGAGCCGCAGCAGGGCTGCGGGGTTGAGGAGGGGCATCAGGTCCTCCTGCCACATCATCTCATAGGGCTCCATGGCCTGGGCGATGCGGATGGCCACCGGCAGGGTCCACTTGCCGTGGCCGTCGTTGGCGATCTGCATGTCCATGCCCACGGCCTGGCGGATCTCGCGGATGGGTTTCAGGGCGCGATCCAGGTCCCTGGGGGAGAGGAACTGTCCATCGCTGGCAATGGCCAGGGGAATCGTGGGGCCGCCTTTCATGGCGGTGATGCCTTCGCCGAGCAGCTGCTTGGCCACCTCGCCGGCTCCCTCGTACGGCATGCTGGTGGCGTACACCCCTACCCGCTTGCGCACGGCCCCGCCGAGCAGTTCGTAGATCGGCAATTCAACAGCCTGCCCCTTGATGTCCCACAGCGCCATGTCGAGCGCTGACAGGGCCCGCATCTCAGCCCCCCCGTACCCGGCGTGGTCCGAAAGTCTGAACATCGCTTCCCAGTGACGCTCGATTTCAAAGGGGTTGCGGCCGATGAGCAGGGGGCCGAAGAAGTCGTGCACCGCCGCCTGCACCGCCGAGGGGGCGTAAAAGGTCTCTCCCAGCCCGACGAGGCCAGTGTCGGTGTAGATCTGCACCCAGATATTGTGGGGTTGTGCCTTGACCCTGATGGTCTCAATCTGCGTGATTTTCATCCTGCCCTCCCTGCATGGGAAAAGATGATCTGATTCTCAGGTATGGACCAGCCCGCCGTCCGGCCGCAGCGGGATCCAGGGCCGGCGCGGGGCGCCGGGCTGCCACTGGATGCTGCGGATATAGTCCTCGTCCAGTTCCACGCCCCATCCCGGCCCCGAGGGAATCTCCAGATATCCCTCGTGGGGCCTTTCGATCTGCTCCTTGAGCAGCCGGCTCCGGTCCGGGTGGGAGCCGGCGGTGGGGATCTCCTGGATGAGGAAGTTCTGCGTCGCGGCGTCGAGGTGCAGGGAGATGGCCGTGCTCAGCGGGCTCCACGGGTTGTGGGGCGCCATGCTGACGTAGAAAGCCTCGGCCATGGCGGCGATCTTGTAGACCTCGAGGATGCCCCCGGCATTGCCCACATCGGCCTGGATCACGTCCACCGCCTGCTTGACCAAGAGTTCGCGGAAAGCGTAGCGGCCAAAGAGCCTTTCGCCGGTGGCCACGGGGATTCGGCACTGCCGCCGCACCTCGGCCAGGGCGTCGGTGTGCGCGGGTAGCACCGGCTCCTCGTAGAAGAGGATCCCGTACGGCTCGATGCGTTTGGCCATCTCCACCGCCTTGACTGGATTGAGCACCCCGTGGCCGTCGATGGCGATGCCAATTTCATCACCCACGGCCTGGCGCACGGCCCGCACCCGGGCCTCGGCCCGCTTCCCCTCGGCCAGGTTGAAGCCTAGCCCGGTGAACTCGAAGGGAGTGAACTTCACGGTGCGGAAGCCCTCTTCCAGCCGCTGCTGCGCATCCTCGGCATAGCTTTCGGGGGTAGTCCCGTGGATCCAGGCATAGACCTCCACCCGGTCGCGCACCGGGCCGCCCAGCAACTCCCAGACCGGCAGGCCCAGTGCCTTGCCCTGGATGTCCCACAGGGCGTGCTCCACCCCGCTGAGGGCGGCTATCAGCACCGCCCCGCCCCGCCAGATCACCGTGCCGTAGATGTACCCCCACAGCCGTTCGATCTGAAAGGGGTCGGTGCCGAGGAAGTACCCCTCCAGGTCGCGCAGGGCCCCCATCACCGCCTGCTCCTTGCCCACGCAGGAGGGCTCGCCCACCCCCCAGATCCCCTCGTCGGTGTGGAGTTTGACGAAGACATAGATCCTCCCGCTCTGGTTGGCGGTGAGGAGCTCCATCCGGGTGATCTTCATCTATGTGGTTCTCCTGATGGCAGGTGCAGCGTCAGGGTGTGAGTCCCTGAGCGGATTCCATCGCGCCTCTGGCCGCAGGATTGCAACCCAGAGGCCGATGGCCTCGGAGCCGGCCAGGGTTGGCCGCCGAGAATGAGCGAAGGGACCGCATCCTGGCGCGGCCGTGGATCACCAGTAATCCTCCAGCCGTTCCAGCTGCCAGCGCACGGTGTACGGGTCGACCCGCTCGCCGCGTTTGTAGCCCCGGCTGGCCGCCTGCGCCGCCTCGATGCGCTTGTAGCGGATCTCGAAGTCCAGCGGTTCCTCAAAGGTAAAGGGCCGCATCTGCCCCAACCGCCCGGCGGCCCGCTGCGCCGCCGCGAAGATCTCCGCCACCGCGCGCTTGGGGTGTTTGCTCAGGGCCCCGTTCCAGCCCAGGCCCTGCTTGGTGGTCGCGGTTTCGGCCCAGGGGAAGAACACCCCGGCCTCGGCCGTCCCCTTGTCGTCGCTGGCCACCAGCATCACCGGCACCCCCAGGCGGCCGGCCATGGCCCCGTGGATGCCCATCTCCCCCACCTGGCGGCCGTTCACCTTCATGTACTGGTACGAGGCCGAGCTGAAACTGTGGCAGATCACTCCGTCTATGGTGTTGTCCATCGCGTGGTAGCCGATGAGGGCGACCCCGGCAAAGTCCCGGGTGAGCCCGGGCCAGCAGTGCGGGAAGCCCACCCCCAGGGCGATCTGGCAGCGCTCGTCGAGCTGGTCGTAGTGCAGGTTGAGGCTGCCCCCGTGGTTGTCCCAGACGATCACCTCGCTGGCGCCGGCCGCCAAGAAACCCCGCGCTGCGGCGTCCGCCTCGCGGGTGGCCTGCAGCCGGGCGAACTCCAGGTCGCGCGATTCGTTGAGCGAGCCCCCCGGCGCGCCCACCACCCCGGCCACTCCCTCGCAGTCCACCGCGACGATGAATTTCACGGGAAACGCTCCTTTCGGCTTAAGATAGTTTTCAATATAGGCAGTTTCATCGCGAAAGTCGTCCCTCCTACCCCCGCCTCTGGTTGCCGCATCTACCTGCCCTGGTGGCCTCTGCTGGCTATCGCACCAAGGCCAATCTGCGGGTCGCTAGCTGCCCTCCTGCCCGCAGGCGGCACATTGCCCCGAGCCAGGGTCGCCACGGTGCAGATCGCGGTGCTGCTGTTGAAGGGGTTGGGGTAGTTGGGCTGCAGGCGGAAAGCGGTGGTGCTCAGGGAGAACGGCGCCTCCTGGCCGGGCATGCGCAGGCCGTACGGCGCATCGCGGAGCACCAGATCGCCTTCGGGTATCTGGATGTGGGCACTCTCCTCCACCGCGATCCCCTGCCACTGTTCCCCAGGGGGCCAGGCTTTCAAAAAACAACGGCGCCGGGGCCACGACCTCGTTGACCTGCCCGTTGTAATGGAGCCGCCGGCCCGCGTAGATCTCCAGCCCTCCCCGGACGTGCAACTCGCAGCGGGCCGGATCTGTGCCGCCGGCCAGCCGGTCCGCGCCGGCGACACGCACCCTGGTCCCAGGGCAGAGGACCAGCCGGCCTTCGGGCGCGATCTCCAAATCGCCGTCCACCAGCACCTCTCCCACCCAGCGCACCTCCTAAAGGATCACCCCGCCCCCGCGGGGCCGGGCCACGTTCACCCACAACTCCCCGTCCTGGAGCTGAAGTTTTAGGGAAAGGCCGGCGCTGGCCGCCGGCAGGATTCCTCCCACATTCACCAAGGGGTTCGAACCCAGGTCGAAGCGTGTGAAACGCACCCCGTCGAAAGGATCAGTGGCATCCCTAAGGTTCCCGCGGGGATCGGCGGTTCTGCCTACGGGATAGCCGGCCTCCGCGTACAAGCCGTCGGCGCACACCAGATCCACCCGCCTGCGCTCCTCCTGCCCATTGTGGGGCGTGTGGGGTCGGACCTGTCACAGCAGCACGCCCTCTCCGTGCAGGTTCTGGTCGTCGTAGGAGGCGCTGCGCACCTGGTATTCCAGCAGCACATACTCCTTGATGTACACTACTGCAGAGAGAAAGGTGGTCCGCAGGGGAATCTTGTACCCCGCCCCCTGCCAATACAGCGGTGCCAGGGCCAGGCCTCTGGTATCCGCGGGCACCTCCACCAGGCGGCCATTGTCCGGGCCGATCCAGCCCAGTTGCTCCAGGCACCATGCGCTCAGAGGCACCGGACCGTCGTCACCCCGCCACCCGTGCGCCCCCCAGCCAATCGGGCACCACCGGCCCACTCCGGCGCTGTCTTCCTCTGGAGTTGTGGAGAAGGGATCGTACAGGTCGGGCAGGCCCAGGCTGTGGCCGAATTCTCGGGCCATGCCGCCCACGGTCTGGGAGAAGCTGCCCTGCTGCACCGGGGCTCCGTGGTACGGGTCGTTGTCCGCGCAGATCCCCTTGCCGCGCGAGAAGACATCCGCGGCGCAGTTGAACCGGCCCATTTCCAATCCGGCGATGCCCGTGGCCTCCCCCTCGAAAAAAGCGCTCGGCACCGATTGCACAACGATGAAGAGGTAATCCGCCCAGCCGTCGTCGTTCCCGGAATTGGGTTAGCCGTCCGGCCCCTCGTTGCCGAAGAGCCCCACATCCAGATCCGCATCCACCTCCTCCAGGATCTCCGCTGCAACGTCCCCACAGCGGCCCAGCGCTCCTCCTTTGCCGGCCAGATACGCAGAAGCTGGTCGTCGAGAGGCAAAACGCCTGGGCAATTTCTTACCCTCAACCTGCAACTGCCCCCCCGGGACATGGTGCGGTAGAAGTGCGCGAAGCTGCCGGGATGCTCCGGGTCGAAAATTTCAGCGGCAAAGTCCGGGACCGGTGCCGGGGTTTCGTCCCTGAACCGGGCAAAGACCACCAGAACCTTCAGCCGGCTCCGGGGGGACAAAGGGGTTTCGGCAGTGAGTGGTCTTGCCGCCGCCCCGGGAGGGATTCCATCCAGTCCGTCCCCGGCGCAGAAGAATGGCTCCGCCGGGACGGCGCTGCGCGACATGTTCGACAAGGCGCACAGCAAGGTGCCGGCGAAAAAGCCACTTGTACGCATCGGACACACTCCGGGAATGCGCGGGTTTATGACTTTTTCGCGGCGCCGCGAAGCGCGAGGTGCTCAGGTTTCAGCTCGCGCTATCTGCTCCTTTTGCAAAGGGGGTGCTAGGCACGAAAAAAGCGCCCGGGATAAAGCCCAGGCGCAGAAATAAAGAAGAGAAGGCGACCGTAGGGCGCTACTTCAAGCTATATCCACAATCGCCGCGCACACCTCGCCCAGCAACCTCCCGCCGCTCTCCACCTCGGCGGCGACCAGGTGCCGGCCCGGCGCCGCCTCTGCGGGCACCTGTACCTCAAAGCGCAGCCGGCCGCTGGCGCCGGCCTTCACTCGGACCTGCCGCTGGGCCGGCGAGGTTTTCCAGTCCGGCGGCCCCACCGCCCGCCCCTTCAGTTCCACTGCCCGCCGCCGGTGGTTGCGATGGACCAGGTGCAGGCGCAGACGCTGGCCCGGTGCCGCCCGGCTGACAAAGGGCTCCCAGGTGAAGGCCCGGCAGTCGTAGTCGGCCAGCCAGTCTGCGGAGGGGCACAGGGCGTGCACCGCTCTTTCGGCCTGCCCGCTCCACTTGAGGATGCGGCGGTAGTGGGATGGGGCAAAGCGGTACACGCAGCCGTGCCCGTTGCAGATCAGCTCCGGGGCCAGGTCGAGTATTAGTCGCGCCGAGCGGGCGAACCCTTCGCGGAAACGGCTGCCGTTGAAGGAGCAAAAGCCCCCGGTGCCGTTCCAGCGGCTGGGAGGCTGGAAATTGTCCCCGGAGAAGAGCACCCGGCGGCCATCGACCTGGGTGGCAAAGGCACAGTGCCACCAGGTCTGCCCGGGGAAGGGGTAGATCTCGAACGGGTACTCGCGCCAGCGCCAGCGGCCTTGCTCGGGCCAGCGCCGGTCCGTCACCACATCGGTAGCCGGCAGCCAGGGCAGGTCCCACTGGTCGCGGCGGCGCAGAGGCGCCTCCACCCACGGTTGCAGCCAGACCTTGGCCCCGTATTGCCGGCGCACCCAGTTCAGCCCGTCGCTGTGGTCCAGGTGGTAGTGAGAGGCGGTGGTCACCTCGACGCGCTCCAGGCCAATTTCCGTTCGCAGCGGTTCTAGCTGCTCCACGTCGGCCAGGGTGGGATCGACCACTAGGCCGGCCCCCGCCCGGCTGACCAGCAGGAAGCTGTTGGCCCCGAACTGGTAGAGGTGGGGCAGCACCCGCGAGGCCCCGCAGGCCAGTGGCTCGACTTCGTGCCAGCGGTTGGGCTCGCCGGCGCAGACCGAACCTTTGGCGCGGATGAGATCCATGAGCCGGCGCTGCACCTGGCGCACGCAGGCCCTGGCCTGGCGCAATATTGGCGGTCCGTGCGAAGGGAGCAGCCAGTCGAAATGGCAATTGCCCAGCCGTTCCAGCCCCTGCCAAGCGGCCAGCGCTCCGCCAGGGGTCCAGTGGTCCCATTCGAGGTGATAGGGCTGATGGATTTTGCCGCCGGTATGCGCCGCATCTCCGCAGAAGGCCAGATGCCGGCCCCGCCACTCGACCAGGTAGCTCAAGGCTCCCTGGTTGTGGCCGGGGGTGGCCACACCGCACAGCAGGGCCGGCCCCAGCCGGCGCTCGGCATCTCCTGCGAGGTCAGCCTGCACCCGTCCCAAGGGCAGGCAGGGTGCCGCATAGGAGGAAGGGCAGCCGGCGCTCTGGCAGTTGCGCCAGAAGGAATCCAGTCCCTGCAGCAAGGCCAGTTCGCCCTGGGGCACATGTACCGTCCACGGCCCCCCTACCCCGCGGTACAGCCCCGCACACTGGTCGCGGTGGGCGTGGGTGAGCGCCACGTGCTCCACCTGTCGCACCCCGATTTCTCCCAGGTGCTCCAACCAGCGGCCGGAGCCGAAGTCGATGGCAAGGCCGCAGTCGCCGTAGCGCAAAAGGTACACGTTGCAGGTGTCGGGATAGAGAAAGAGATCCTCCCCCAAGGGCTGCCATCGCCTGGCCGGGCGCATGGCCCTACCCGGCAGTGGGCGCCACAGCCCGCAATTCGGGGACGAGGGATTCGTACTCGGCGAAGTGCTCGTTGAAAAGCCCCACCAGGTGCCGGGCCTTGGCGTCGTACGCCGCCGGGTCCCTCCAGGCCCCCCGCGGTTCGAGCACCTCCCTGGGCACCCCCGGGCACGCGGTGGGCATCTCCAGCCCAAAGAGGCCGTGGCGGACGCGGGCTACCCGCTCCAGCCGACGGTCGAGGATGGCGGCGACAATGGCCCGGGTATAGTCGATGCGGATGCGTTTGCCCTCCCCGTACGGCCCCCCGTTCCAGCCGGTGTTCACCAGCCAGCAGCGGGCTTGGTGCCGGCGGATGCGGTCGCCCAGCAGCCGGGTGTACGCGGTGGGGTGCAGCACCAGAAAGGGGGCGCCGAAACAGGGTGAGAAGGTGGCGGTGGGCTCGGCCACCCCCCGCTCAGTGCCGGCCACCTTGGCGGTGTACCCAGAGATGAAGTGGTACATCGCCTGCTCCGGGGTGAGGTGGGCCACCGGCGGCAGCACCCCAAAGGCATCGCAGGTGAGCATGATGATGTTGGTGGGGTGGCTGCCCAGGCCCTCTAAGGAGGCGTTGGGGATGTAGCTGAGCGGGTACGAGGCCCGGGTGTTCTCGGTGAAGCGGTCGTCGTCCAGGTCCACAAACCGGGTGTGGGTATCGATGGCCACGTTTTCGAGCACCGCGCCGAAGCGGTGGACGGCGCCGTGGATCTCGGGTTCTGCCTGAGCGTTGAGCCGGATCACCTTGGCGTAGCACCCCCCCTCAAAGTTGAAGATCCCCCGCTCATTCCAGCCGTGCTCGTCGTCGCCGATGAGAATGTAGTTGGCGTTGGCCGACAGGGTGGTCTTGCCCGTCCCCGAAAGCCCGAAGTACAAGGTGGTCTCGCCCCGGCTGTTCTTGTTGGCCGAGCAGTGCATGCTCATCATCCCCTGGGTAGGGTAGAGGTAGTTGAGTACGGTGAACACCGCCTTCTTCAGTTCGCCGGCGTAGCTGGTCCCGCCGATGAGGATGAGCCGGCGCTCCAGGTGGATCACCACAAAGACCTCGGAGCGGGTGTGGTCCCGTTCCGGCACTGCCGCAAAGCCGGGGGCGTAGATCAGTTGCAAGTCCGGGGCAAAACGAGCCAGGTGCTCGGGGTCCGGTTCGCGGATGAACATGTTGCGGGCGAAGAGGCTGTGCCAGGCCCGCTCGGTGAAGACCCGCAGGGCGACCCGGCACTGGGGGTCGGCGCCGGCGTAGCAGTCCTGCACGAAGATCTCCCTCCCGCCCAGGTACTCCTGCACCCGTTCCAGCAACTGCCCGAAATGGCCTGGGGCCATGGGCCGGTTGATCCGACCCCACCAGGCCTCCTTCTCCGATTTGGGTTCCTGGACCAGGAACTTGTCCCCTGGAGAGCGGCCAGTGTATTTGCCGGTATGGACCACCACGGGGCCTAGGTGGGCGATGGTCCCCTCGCCGCGGCGGACAATCTCCTCGTACAGCATGGAGGTGGTCAGATTGTGGCGCCACTTCCCCGTATCCCCAAAATCAACGGTAAATGCACCACCCTGCATCAACTTTCTTTCCTTCGCATAATTTGCCCCGCCTGTAGTACTGCAAACCTTGGGCAGGTGTAAGAGCCCGGCACGCCTGTCAAAAATGCAGCGCCGCTGCCATCACCCCGGAACACACCCTGCTGAAATGGCAGGACGGCGGGGAGCACGGCCGAGGGCATCCGTTTCACCTCTGCCACCTCGAACCTCTCACGGCAATTAATAACAACAATTTATCCCCTACCCTGCCCCTGCCTCGCTGCGAAATGGCACAGCGATTGCATTTCGCAGGGCAGGTAAAGCGAGCAACCTTCTCCAAAACATTTCAACCCAAGGAGGCGAGCCATGTTTGCCAGACCTTTTTTCTCTAGCGCCAGCCCCTACACCCTGCAAAGCCCCTTTGGTAGTTTGCAGCAGCTCCGCCAGGACTTCGACTGCCTCTTGGAAGGGGTGTGGCAAACGGCCGAGGACTACCCGACCGTGAATCTGTGGAACAACAGCGAAGGCGCTCTGGCCGTGGTCGAACTGCCCGGCTACGCCCCCGGCGACATCGAGGTCTCGGTGGTCCAGAACGTACTGACCCTGCGCGGCGAGCGCCAGGCCCCTGCGTTCAGGGAGGGGGAGGTCTATTACCGCCGCGAGCGCTGGCAGGGCAAATTCACCCGGTCCCTGGCCCTGCCCTTCGAGGTGGAGGGCGCCAAGGTGGAGGCCAGGTTTAAGAACGGCGTGCTCAGCATCGCACTGCCGTGCGTCGAAGCGCAGCGACCCCAGAAAATCGCCATCCACACCAACTAACCAACTACCGCGAGGAGGACCATGTCATGAGCATCCAGACCCAGGCACTTGAGAACAGGACCCCCGGCACTTTGGCCACCCGGGAACGCGCCTCGGTGCGGCGAGTCTATACCCCGAGGGCCGACGTGTACGAGACCCCTGAGGAGATCGTGGTCGTCGCCGAACTGCCCGGGATCAGCGAGGAATCGCTGGATATTACCCTGGAGCAGCGCGAGTTGACCATCCGCGGGACCCGGTCCACCGCCGCCTTGGAAGGCTATCGTCTGATCTACAGCGAGTACGGGGAGGGCAACTACGAGCGCCGCTTTGTCCTGGCCGACAGCATCGACCGGGCCGGCATCGCCGCCAGCCTGAAAAACGGCGTCCTGCAGTTGCGCCTGCCCAAGGTCAAGGAGGCCCTGGCCCGCAAGATCCCGGTGAAAGCCGAGTAATCACAGACGTCTTCTTATAACCGCAGGGCGCCGCGCGCGCCCTGCGGTTTGTCTCGCCCTGGACACTTTGCCGGGCGACGGAAACTTCTATATTTTAGGCATCTAATCAACCGTGTCCGCCCCGCGGTCCGGGCCGCCTTATCCCTTTTCGAGGAGATTGCACCGTGATGCCCTTTGCCTTTGACCCCACCTTCATCCTGCTCATCCCACCGATGATCTTGGCGCTCTATGCGCAGTACAAGGTGAGGCACACTTACAGCAAATTCAGCGAAGTCCCCTCCGCCGCCGGCCTCTCGGGCGCGGAAACGGCGCGCCGCCTGCTTCGCGACAACGGGATTCACGACGTGCGGGTGGAGGAGGTCGAAGGCACCCTTTCCGACCACTACGATCCGCGCGATAAGGCAGTGCGGCTGTCCACCGGCAACTACCGCGGCCACAGTTTGGCCGGCCTGGCGGTGGCCGCCCACGAGGTGGGCCACGCCATCCAGCACGCCAGCGGGTACCTGCCCCTCAACCTGCGCCACGCCATCCTGCCCGTCTGCAACATCGGCTCGATGGCCGCCTTCCCGCTCTTTTTCATCGGGCTGCTGATGAAGAGCGCCGGCCTGATGGACCTGGGCATCGCCTTCTTCGCCGCAGTGGTGGTCTTCCAGGTCGTCACCCTGCCGGTGGAATTCAACGCCAGTTCGCGGGCCATGGTCCAACTGGTGGACGGCCGCTACTTAGCGGTGCAGGAGGGCTCCCTGGCCCGCAAGGTGCTCAACGCTGCGGCCCTCACCTACGTGGCCGCCGCCGCCACCGCGGTGATGCAGTTGTTGCAGTTCGTGCTGCATCGCAACAACTCGGAAGAATAACCTCCCTCCCATAGCCTTCTGGGGTGCCTTCCCTTGTGGGAAGGCGCCCTTTCTCTTTTGTTGACCCCTTCCCCCTCCTGCCCTATGCTGTGTAGCACTGCTTAGCGGGGGCCTATGGGGGGCAATGTCCGGGTGCTACTGCTGGTCTCCGTCCTCTTCGGGGTGGCTAGCGGGATCTACGATTTCATCCTCCCCTAATAGCTGGAAGGCCGGGGCCTCTCCTTCCAGAGCATGGGCTACATCTTCGCCTGTTCCAACCTGGCGATGTTGGCTGTGCGCATCGGCCTGGGCAACCTGGCGGACCAGTGGGGCAGCAAGCGGCTCTACCTGGTGGCCGTCTCCAGTTGCGCCCTCGCCTGCCTGGCCACTCCCCTCACCGCCAGCCTGTTCTTGCTCATCCCCCTGAAAACCCCGCGCAAGGTGGGGGGGCTGGCCCGGGACATAGCCCACCTGCTCTTGCTCTACGCCGAGGGCCGCAGCCGCTTTGCCGACTTCATCGGCAAGACCCGCGGGGTGGAGTTCCTTTTTCTGGTCGTGGGCACCTGGATCGCCGGCCTGGACATCGCCGTGGTGGCCGACCGGGGAGCCCTGTGGCTGGGGGCCTGGGCCTTGGCCGCGGTCCTGATGGGACTGGGGGTGCGCTGCCGCGAGCCTGCGCTCCCTGCTCAACTTTGACCTGCCGCGCAATCTCAAGGTGATCATGCTGGCCAAGTTCATCTTTTCGGTGGGCCTGAGCACCAGCCACTGCTTCATCATGCCCTCTTCTTCAGCCAGAAGTTTGGCGAGTCGGCCGCCACCGTCTCTACAGGGATGACCATCCACCGGCTCACCGCGGTCCTGCCCCTGCTGCCGGTGGGCTACCTGCATATCAAACACTACAAGGCGGTGTTCATCACCATTGTCTTCCTCTATGGGATCGCTATCAGCGCCGGCGCCCTCATCCCCGATTTGTTCTGGGCGGCGGCCATCTGGCTTCTGCACGACCTGGTGGGTGCCGGGATCTGGATTCCCATCCAGAGTGCCATCATCCAGGGCGAGTGCCGCGAGGAATCGCGTGGCCTGGACCTGAGCAAGACCCCTGGCCTTCTCGGCCCTGGGCGGGGCCATCGGCCCCATCCTGGCTGGGTAACGGGCCGGGGTGTCCATCAGCGCCCCCGTCGTGGTCAGCGGCCTGTGGTCGCCCTTTCGGCCGGCGTGCTCGTTGCCCTGTGCCTGAAACCCGGCTCGCGCACCGAGCCCGCCGCCCTCCCCCTGGCCGCCCCGCCGGCCCGCCAAGCTCCGCCGCTCCGATTTTCCTTATATTAATGCGCCGTCATAAAAGGAGTCTGCCATGGTTGCATTATTCCTGGCGCTGATCTTTGCCCTCGCCCTTTGCCCAGCCGGGGCGGACGTCCACTACACCGAAGAGATCGACAATTCTGGCATCGGTCCCAAGAAGGTGGGGGCTCGCAAGACCACCAACAGCATCTATATTAAGGGCGAGCGCCAGAAGGTCCGTAGCCAGATCGCGGCCAGCAAGGAACTGGCCCAGGCCCTCGAAAAGGAAGGCAAACCCCTCAACAGCAGCACCATCCTGCGCCTCGACTCGGTTAAGGTCTACAAGGTGGATCACCTGCGCCAGACCTACGCCCAGGAAGCCCTGCCCGCCCCGGCCGCCAAAGCCGCCCCCAAGGCCGCCGCCAACCCCAACGCCCCGGAGATCCAGTTCGAGGTCAAGGCCCTGCCCGACACCAGCCGCATCGAGGGGGTGCTCTGCCGGCGGGTGGCCGCCCAGATGAAGGCCCGCTACTACCAGGCCGGCACCAAGACCCTGCGCAAGGAGAACCGCTACCTGTACCAGGCTTGGATTGCCAGGGATTTTCCCGCTTATCAGGAGATCGAGCGCTTCCAGAAATTGCAGACCCAGAAGACCTCCTTCCCCCCCCTGATCAGCGGCGACCTGGCCCAGTTGCAGGGCATCGTCGAGGACTACAACCAACTGGCCGAGAAAGCTGCGGTCGTGGAACTCGATGGCCTGGTGATGCAATCGGAGCTCAAGGTCTTCGTCAATACCGGCAAGGGCGAGGAGCAACTCTTTCAGCTCGAGCGCAAGGTGCGGGGGCTCTCCTACACCGCCTTGCCCGACTCGGTCTTCGCGGTGCCCAAGGACCTGAACCAGATCAAGAAATAGCCCATGACCTTCCCCCGTGCCCCCTGGCTCGGCCTGGCCCTGGGCCTGGTCCTGCTGGGGCTGGCCACCCCCGCCGGTCCCTGGCTGATCGGCCGGGGCCTGGTGCAACTGGCCCCGCACTGGGGATGGCGGCTACACCTGGGCTCCACCTCTGGGGCGCTGGCGGGCAGGGTGTCCATCCGCGACCTGCGGGTCGCCGGCCCCGGCGACAGCCTGCGCTTCACCGCCGAAGAACTCTCCTTCTCGCCCTGGGACCGCGCCCTGGCGCTGCGCCGCCCGGTGCTGGAGCTGCTGCTGGGAGCAGAGGCCGACACCAGCGCCGCCGACACCGCCGGCCTGCGCCTGGCAATCTCCTCCTACCCCAGCTTAGACCTGAGCCAGGGCGCCCTCCACCTCACCCAGCCTGCCGACAGCACCGCCGTCCACCTAACGGGCCTGGAGGCCCGGTACCGGCCCACCGGCGATACCACCGGCAGCCTGCAACTGCGCCTCGCCCGCTGGCAGGTTATCCAGGGCGGCGCCGAGCAGGCCGCCGGCGACCTGCAGGGCGAGTTGCAGCTGGAGCCGGACCGGCTGGCCCTGACGCGCCTGCAGGCTCACATACAGAGCGGTCATACCCGCTTCGACACCCAGGCCCAGGGTTCCCTGGGTCTGGGCCGCACCCTGCCGGCCAGCTTCCGACTCCAGACCGAACTGCAGGCCGATTCCCTGCGCGCCCAACTGCGCCTGGACCTGGAGGGGGGCCTCCGCCCCCTGGACACCCGCCTGCTGTTAGAGGGGCAGTTCACACTTCCCGCTCTGGGTCCACTGGGATTGCGGGCCCGGGGCATTCTCGATACCCTGCGCTTAGTGGTGGAAACCCTCCACCTGGAAGCCGCTGGCGGCCTGGCCAGGGGCCGGCTGGCCTACGGCCTGGACGCCGACAGCCTCGCCCTGGAATTGCGCCTCGACCACCTCGACCTGTCGCGCCTCAGCGCGGCCAAGGGCCAGGTGGACGCCCTGCTCCAGGTCCAGGCCAACCTTGGGGCCCAGCGCTACACAGGTGGCCTGGACCTGTGGGGCCGCCAACTGGCCCTGCTGCCCGGCCCCCCCCTGGACGCCCGCTTCCAGGCCAGATTGCATCCCGGCCACCTGCTCGAAGCTGCCCTCGACTCGCCCCTGGGCCGCCTTCAGGCCACGGGACCGGTTTCTCCCAGCGGCGATTGCGATCTCCAGCTGGCAGGCGTCCTCCACCCTGGCCCGCTGCTGGGCTACTCAGCCCCGCCGGTGCAGTTGCAGGGCCGGGCCCGCCCCGACTCCCTGCAACTGCGCCTGGACAGCCCCGATCTGCCCCTGCAGGGGATCAGCCTGGGGCCGGTAGAGGCCGAGCTGTCCCTGGTGGAAGGGCGTCGGCTCGAAACCACCCTTGTCGCAGCCGGCGACCAGGTACAGGCCCGGCTCCGCGCCGATCTGGCGGAGAGCCGGCTCGACACCTTTGCCCTCGCCCTCGCCGCTCTGCCCCTGGCCCGCTTCGACACCTCCCTGGCCGGCACCCTGGGGGGCCAGCTATCCGCCAGCGGCGGTTTCGACCTGGCCTCGCTGCGGCTGGGCGGCCAGTTCCAATTGTCAGAAGTGGCCTATCAAGGCTGGAAAGCCGGCGACCTGGACCTGGAACTCCAGCAGACCGCCAACCGGGGGCAGTTGCGCCTGAGCGGCCAGGGGGTGGGAGCCGCCTTCCTGCTGGACCGGGGCGACCGCCTCGAAGGCCAGCTCGAAATGGACCAGGCCCGTTTCCGCCACACCCCCGGCGACAGCCTCTCCCTCTCGGGCCATTTGCACCTGGACGGCCGCCTTTCCGCCCCCGCCAAGATCGCCGCCGCGGGCCTGCTCTCCCACCTGGCCCTGCGCCAGGAGGGGTGGGGGATGCGCCTGGCCGACACCCTCCGCTTCACCTATGCAGACCAGCGCCTGCGCTGTGACCCTTTCGCTCTCCTCACCCCGGCCGGGACCCTGCACCTGGAGGGAGGCGGCGGCCCGGATATGCTGGCCGTCGAGGGCCACATCGACACCCTCGACCTGGGCAACTGGTCGTCCTCCCTCACCGGGACCGGGCAACTGGGTTTCTCGCTGGGCGGCGCCATCAGCCAGCCAGTCCTCCGGGCCCAGGCCAACCTGGAACAGCTCAAGCTGGGGGGCAATCCCGTGGGTTGGATGCAGGTGCAACTGGACCTGGCCGACACCCTGCGCTTTGCCGCCGACCTGGAGCAGGACGGGGACCAGGAGCGGGAATTCGACCTGGATCTGGCGGCCCCAGCGACCCCGCTCCTGGCCGGGGGCGACGCCACCGACGCCCAACTCAGCCTGCGCCTGCGCGCCCGCCAGGCCGATTTGCGCGCCCCCCTCAGCCTGCTCCTGGCCGACAGCCTGGGTGGGCAGCTGAGCCTTGACGGCGACCTGCAACTGCCCCTCTCCTTACTGGCCGACCCCCGGCGCTGGCAGGGCTTGGGCGGGCAGTTGCGCTTCGGCCAGTTCCAGCTCGACAAACCCGGGCTGCGCCTGCGCCTCCAGGACCCGGCCACCCTTTCCCTGCGCCACGACCACTTGGAGGTGGAGGAGCTGGCGCTCCTGCTCGACCGCTTCGATCCGGCGGGGAATCACCTGCAGGAAGCCGGCGCCCTCAGCCTCAAGGGCTGCTTCTCCCCGGCGGCGCCCTTCCAGCTCCAGCTCGACCTGCGCGGCTTGGACCTGCGGGCTTTGGAAACCTGGAACCAGGAGGAGGCCGCCATGCCCGCCGGCCAGGCCAGTCTCCAGGCGCGTTTCGCCGGCACTCTGACTGACCCGGACCTGGACGCCGCCCTCCAGATTGACACCGAGGATTTGGGCCGCATTGAGGGCCGCTTCCGCGGCGACGAGGCCGAGGGCGGGCTGCAACTGGTGTGGCTGGCCCTCGGCGGCGACAGCCTCGAAGTCAGCGCCCAACTTCCCTGGAGCCTCGGCGAGGGCCTGGTCCACTGGGACCGGGGCCAGGGGCGGGTCTACTCCAGCGGCTTCAGTCTGCTGCCCCTGCTCGATCAGTTGCCGCAGTTCGAACGCCTCGATGGCACCTTGAGCACCGATCTGGCGCTGGCCGGCTTTGGCGAGGACCTGCGGCTGAGCGGCTGGGCCGCCATCGAGGATCTGGAGCTGCGCCCCCTGGACGTGAAGCCCTCCTACTTCTTCCCGGCCGGGCGCATCGAGTTTGCAGGCCAGCGCGGCGAACTGCGCGACTTCGTCGGCGGGCCCCTCAAAGGGGAGGGCCGCGCCGAGCTGAGCGGCCACCTGGAGCTGGCCGCCCTCGACTCCCTGGTCTACGATCTGCGGCTGCAGGCCCGGGACCTGCCCCTCAACTACGCCGACATCTTCGTGGCCCCCGGCATCGACCTGGACGGCAGCCTTAGCAGCACCCCCGCCGGCTCCCTGCTGCGCTGCCAGGTGCGCATCGACCGCGCCCAGGCGGAGGTACCCCTCTTCGACCCCAGCACCCCGGTGCCCCCGCCCCCTGCCGCGGTGCGCGATCCCTTCCTCGAAAACATGCAACTGGAGCTGACCGTCAACCTGCGCGACCTCCAGGTCGAGAACGAGTTGAGCGAGCTTCAGGTGGAGGGCTTCTCCCGCGTCTACGGCAGCTTCTACAAGCCCCAGTTCCAGGGCGGCCTGGAGATCCCCTCGGGCAAGGTGGCGCTGCTCAACAGCGAGTTCGCCTTTCAGAAAGGCCGCGTCAGTCTGGACCGGCCCGCGCCCACCTACTCGCTCCTCGACCTGGCCTATGAGCCCCTGCTCTTCAATCCCGATCTCGACGTCGAGCTGGGCACCACCGTCCGCCTCTCCGGCGACGATGCCGCCGAACTCGACGCCGATGAGTGCAAGGTGACCCTCAAGCTGCAGGGGCCCGCCCTGCAGGTGGTGCCGGTCTTCTCCTCCGAGCCGGCCATGCCCGAGCAGGACCTCATCCGCCTCCTGGCCTTTGGCTCCATCCAGCAGAGTCAGGGGGAGCGGGAGGTCTTCTTCACCGCCGCCAGCCAGCTCCTGCTCAGCCGGCAGGTCAAGAAGATCGGCCTGGACCAGTTCCAGATCCTGCCCTCGGGCACCCTGCTCGAAACCGTGGGCAAACCCTCGGTGCGGATGGGCAAGTTCTTCAAGTTCCCCCTGCCCCTCCAGGTCAGCTACGAGGCAGCCACCGCGCTGCCCTCCGAGGGCCAGTTCCGCGTCGAGCACAAGGTCGGCCCCTACCTTACCCTCACCGGGGCGGCGCAGAGCAAGTACCAGCGCTACGGCCTGGGCGTCGGCCTCAAGAAGGATTTCCGGTGAGGTTGCTCCTGCTGCTTCTGCTGCCGGCCCTGGCCCTGGCCGACCAGCGCGAAATCACCCTGGCCGAGGCCCAGGGCAAAAAGGTCAAGGAGATCCACTTCGTCCACCTCACCGACAAACCCTTCCGCAATCCCGATCTACGGGCCGCCATGCAGACCCGCGAAGGCCAGCCCTTCCAGCGCCGCTTCTTCCGCGCCGACCTGATGGCCATCGAGGAATTGTACCAGAGCGAAGGCTACATGGAGGCGAGCATCCCCGGCCGGACCCTGATCCTCGAAGACGAGCGCGACCTCCACCTCACCATCCGCATCGACAGCAAGGCCCGCTGGCTGGCCGCCGACGTCCGCTTAGAGCTGGACGCCCCCTACGACACTACGGCCCTGCGCCAGCAATTGGAGCTTGCCCCCGGCGGGATCTTCCGCTACAGCCAGGTGCTACAGGATGAGCGGCAGTTGCTGACCTTCCTCAACCGCCGCGGCCACGCCAGGGCTGCGGTGCAGAACGAGATCCGCATGGACCGGGCCGCCCACCAGGTCGAGGTGGTTTACCGGGTGAGCCCAGGCAAACGCATGTATTTTGGGCCGGTGCGCATCACCCCCGGCGATTCCCTGCGCGGCCTGCGGACCCATCTCGCCCTGATCCAGCGCCAGATCAGCTTCCGCCCCGGCGAGCCCTACGATCCGGAGCAGCTCAAACACACGAGCGCCAGCCTGACGAACACCGACCTGTTCCGCGGCATCACCCTCGACAACCTTCCGGTCTCGCCTGAGGACAGCCTGCAGCCGGTGGAACTCCGCCTGCTGGAGAAGCGCTACCTTTACCTTGAGAGCAACGCCTTTCTCAACGTCGCAGGCAGCCGTGTGGAGCCTGGCCTGAGCGCCAACCTCCAGCACCGCAACTGGCTGGGGCGCGGCGCGCGCCTGGGCCTCGACGCCGGGGTGGGCAGGCCCCTGCAAGGGGGCACCGTGTACCTGAGCGAGCGGAACCTGTTCCGATCGGGGGTGGACTTCACCCTTTCGTCCGGGCTCACCGACCAGTGGGAGGGGAGCACCCGGGTCTTTGCCGATCCCGCCGACTCCCTCCAGTTTGAGTTGCTGACCTCCAACGACTCCATCCTCAACGGGCTGCTGCTCTTCGCCGGGCCCGAGGCCGTCAGCCAGTACATCGCCGCCTCCACCTACCGCTACGCCTCGGTGGAGCGGTTGTGGCAGTTCACGAGCACCCTGGGCAAGCTTTGGGAGAGAAGGCCCGCCGGCCAGTACCAGCTCGACTTCTCCGTGGCCTGGAATCAGGCCCGCACCCAGCCCGAACTGCGCGGCGACATCGACTACAACTCCGAGGCGTCCACCGCCGCCCCGGTTGGCGACACCACCGCCACGCCCCCGGACGACGATCCTTTTGGGGGCGACGACCCCTTCGGTGGGGATGATCCTTTCGGCAATGACGACCCCTTTGGGAGCGACGACCCCTTTGGCAACGGCGATACCGGCGGCGCAGCGCTGCCGGCCACCATCGACTACAGCGAGGGCCGCATCCCCATCGACCACACCTGGCAGCAGTTGCTGACCGACCGCTCCAACACCGTCAACTTCAGCCTGCGTTTCCAGCGCGACACCCGCAACGACCCCATCGCCGCCACCCACGGCGCCTTCCTGAGGGCCGCGGCCCTGTACGCCATCCAGGTGGGCGGCCAGAACACCCGGGTGCTCGACGGCGACCTCGAAGCCCGACTGTACCTGCCTCTGGGCCGCAACCTGGTCTGGGCCCAGTCCCTGCGCGGCGGCCTCACCGCCTCGCTGCGCCAAGATCGCTCTCTGCCGCAGCTCTACTGGAAGGAATACGGCGGGGAGGGAAGTGTGCGCGGGGTGGCGCTAAACAGCATCCAGGCCACCGGCGGCGGTCGGGCGGGCCTCAACCTACGCAGCGAGCTGCGCCTCAAGGCCGGCGACTTCGGCGTGGTGCTCTTTTGGGACCGGGCCGGGGTCTGGCGCCACACCCGCCAAACCAACTGGTCGGGGATGGTAGACGGGTACGGGACCGGGCTCCGCTACACCCTGGGTATCCCCTTCCGCCTGGACCTGGGCTGGAGCGGCGGCCGGACCCGGCAGCCGACTATTTACTTCTCCATCGGCCAGGCGTTCTGATGCCCGCGTTGACAGGGGTCGCCAGTGCGGGTATATTCTTCCCGATCTTTGACAATCGACTTTGGGGGCGATCTGGCTTCGACGGGGACGGAGAAGCTAGGGTTGCGTGCCGAGGTCCCGAAGCCTCGTAAAAACTTTGGGAAACCTTTAATCGCCAACGATAACAACTACGCACTGGCCGCCTAAGTAATTAGGCGACCCACTGGAACTAGTGGTGCCTGCGCCGCTGGAACCGGTGTCATCCTATAGCAGGCTGGCCAACAGCTTCCGTTCAGGGGCTGTAGGTGAGATCTACTGAACTGGCCCTCTGGGCATCTTGTCGGTTGGAGACTCAGGGGGCGAGATTAAAAAACCGACTACGCACGTAGCGGCCCGGTGGAACTGCTCTCGGACGCGGGTTCGAGTCCCGCCGCCTCCACCAATTCAAAAGCGCCATCCCCACAGCAAGGGTGGCGCTTTTTGTTTTCCCTCGTCTTCTCCGCCGTGTATAGATATGGCCTAGTTCTCCTCTGCAAGTAGTTTGCCGCCGATCTACTCCACCATCCCTCAGAGCCGGCCGAAGTCTCGGGAGGGTTGATAGAAGATACGCGTTTGTGTACACGTATGTGTACACAAGGAGGCGGATATGCGCTTTGTCAGTGTCAGGGAGTTGCGCGGCAAGTCGGCGGCCATTTGGAAAACATTGGCCGCGGAGAAAGACTTAGTGGTCACCTCCAATGGCAAACCCATTGCCGTGCTCTCGGCGACCTCGGAGGACACCCTGGAGGAATCGCTGGTGGCAGTGCGCCGTGCCCGCGCCCTGGCCGCAGTGACGGCCATGCAGCAGACCTCTGTGAAGGCGGGGACTGACCGCCTGTCTAAGAAGGAGATCGAGGCCGAGATCGCGGCGGTGCGCAAGGGGCGTGCCCGGTGAGGGTAGTGTTGGACACCAATGTCCTGGTCTCAGGACTGCTCTCCCCCTATGGACCGCCGGTTGAGTTGGTGCGGCTGGTGGCCATGGGGGTGCTACAGGTCTGCTACGAGGCGCGTATCCTCGCCGAATACCGCGGCTACTGCTAACACGCCTGCCGACGCACTTTGATCAAACCCCCTTGACCGTGGTCCTGATCCGCCCTTCGAGTGTCTGTTGCTCGCCCTGGAGTTTCTTGTAGAGCTGCACCAACTGTCCTAGCTGGTGGGTTTGGTGTATCAGCACCGTGCGGTGAGGGCCGGTAGCCGCGGCCACAATGTTGCGGATCTGCCCCAGGTCGATGCGGGTCAGGTTGAAGCGGCGCAGCTCTATCTGGATGTGCTCCTCGCAGGTGCCGGCACTGGTCTTGAGCCGATCCAGTTGTTTGGCCTGCCAGGGCTCCAGACCGGCCACCCCATTGGGCGAACCGAGTTGGTAGACCTCAACCCCTTCCTGTCCCCATACCTCGCCGCCCAGGATGCCCCTACCCCGGCTTCCCCCTCCCTTGAGGACCAGCACCTTGCCGGCGGCGTGCAGCAGGGCGCGGTAGACATGATTGCCGGCGGTGAAATCCCCTCCCGCCTCCACCCGGGCCTCCTGGGTGAACTGGGCGCGCAGGTCGCCGCCGGCCTGCACCCGGGTCCGCCGCCCCAGGATGCCCCGGACCACGGTGACATCTTCGGCGGCTTGCATAATGCTGCCGGTT
>Ga0194120_10003946_pt1 | contig 23479 bp, 21 predicted proteins | sample TA2MahCa65mmetaG_FD_148642 | JGI IMG/M metagenome (GOLD analysis project Ga0194120, IMG submission 148642) | Freshwater microbial communities from Lake Tanganyika, Tanzania - TA2015019 Mahale Deep Cast 65m | ecosystem: Environmental > Aquatic > Freshwater > Lake | place: Tanzania: Lake... | reverse complement strand
AGTCCCGCAGGAGCGGCATATCGGTAACGCGGGGAACAACCCCCTCGAGCTACTTCAGGGTGTTCAGCTTCGCCACGGCAATCTTTCCCGCTTCGATCAGCCGGTTCCGAACGCTCTCCTTGCCGGTATTGCCTGCTCCGATCTGGATGTAGTAGCCGCCGGCCATGATGTAGATGCCCCCGGTTGAAATGAACGCTTCGTCTCCCACGCCCTCGATATCGGTTCTCATGCCTTCGAAATTATCCTTCAGGCTCTTGTAGATAGACGCTGTCGGGATGCCTCCCGGCTGCATGAACGCATCCTGGGTGAGCGTGACCTGCAGGAACTCCATGGAGTCGCTGCTCTTGGGGTTGTACATGCAGAGCTTCATGCCCACAACCTGCTTTTCGCTTTTCTCCGCCGGTTTCACCGCTTCTCCGAGAATCCTTGCGGCATCCTCCTGTGTAATAAGGTCGCACGGTTCGATAAGTTTCGAAGCCTGCGGCTGTACGGCTGCGTTTTCGCCTGCCGTTTCAGCCTTCTCGGGTGCGTTGCCGCTGCATCCGGGGAACAGCAGGAGTGCGCAGACGGGCACGATGCGGATGAGGTGTTTTAGGCGCATGTGGTTGAATGATAAAGGGTTGATACGGGGCGTTTCAACAGAAAAACAGGTCGGTATTCGGGTTTTTCTTGCGCAGAACGCACGGTTTATCATGGTATTATTTCAGTGGAAACACTACATTTTAAAGATACAAAACTTTGCCTGATGTGCTGGTGTCGCCTGACAGAGATCGAAGGATACTTGCGGAAGGGATCGATGGATATTAATTGCATCAGGTAGGCGGGTATTCCTTTTGGTGCTGGTTGAAACCATGCGTGATCCCGGTTTAGACTGATCGGTGTAAACCGACAGGCCCGAATGGTTTTTGATGCGTTTAAGTTATTTATAAATAATTAATTGGCTGGTCTGTGCGTGTGGGTTTGAAATTGTCTTATACCGAAAGCAGCTTTCTGCTTTTCCGGAATTAGGCAGATCAGTCTAAATATTGTTGGTACCGGAAGATGAGATGACCAAACGGATCAACTATCGGAAGATCGCATTCGACGCCTACGACCCGCTTTGCGCTCACTGCGGATTCGGCGTACCCGCAGTGCTTGAGGTCGCCCACATCGACGGCAACCGTGCCAACAACGACGTCGGGAACCTCGTCATTCTCTGCCCGAACTGCCACAAGATGCACGACCTCGATCTGATCTCGACCGAGACGATCATCCAGATGCGAGACCGCCCGAAGATCGTGAAGTGGGCGAAGCGGATGAAGGATGCAGGACAGAAGGCCGCCCTCCAGCGGAAACGCCGTGCGGCGGGCCGGAAGGCTGCCGAGACACGGAGACGAAATCGGGAGTCCCAACAAGTTGGTGGTGCCGACCCTCGTACCTCGGGCGGCACACCATAGCGATGGCGCGGACGCTACGCGCCTCGCCATCGGCGCTGCGGATGACCATCCGCTTTCTGTCCCGGCGCTGACGCGCCAGGCCATCAAGCGGCTGCAGCGGACAGTCGTCCCCGTGAGCAAGCTCGCGTGTTCGTCTGCCGCTGATCCGCAGCGCCGTTGGGCGGCATTTGCATATCACACAAAAAGGAACATCTATGGAACTTGAAATCACATGGAAGAGAGCGGTTCGAGTCTGGTGGTCATATCTTTGGCGGAATCTCACCGCGATTGTCGTCGCGATGATTATCGGTATGATCTTCGGTTTCATCATTGGCTTTATCATGGGAGCGATGGGCTTTCCGATTTTGACCATCCAACTTGTGACAGCACCGCTGGGCTTTGTGATTGGCTTGGGGATTTCCATCGTGCCGATGAAGATGATTCTTGGGAAAGACTTCGGAGAGTTCCGCTTGGTGCTCTTGGCCAAGCAGACGTCAGCAGCCACCACCGACACGCCGCCGCAAGTGATACTGTGACAGCGCCCAACCAGATCACTGGAGCGAACGCGGGCGGGCCACGTCAGTTGCCAATGCGAACCCGCCGGGCCGCCCGCGTCGCTCAGTTCTGTCGATGGCGCGGCTTCCCCTGCGCGTCATCGACGGCGATGCGGATGATCATCCGCTTTCTGTCCCGGCGCTGACGCGCCAGGCCATCAAGCGGCTGCAGCGGACAGCCGCCCCCGCGGGCAAGCTCGCGTGTTCGTCTGCCGCTGATCCGCAGCGCCGATGCTATGAATATAAAGGTATTGCTGAGCCATACATATTGCCATACATTGGTATTGCTATTAATGTGTAAACTTGGTATAATACACTAATGAGAAAAACAACCTTTGAGTGGGATGAGGAAAAGGACAAGGAAAACCAAGCGAAGCACGGCATTTCTTTTCTGACTGCACAACAGGTTTTTCTTGATCCGCACCGTGTTATCGCAGAAGACATTAATCATGGCGCCGAAGAAGAACGGTATTATTGCATGGGACGTGTCGGAGAAGGTGTTTTGACCGTCAGGTTTACATATCGTGGCAACGCTATTCGCATCTATGGTGCAGGCTATTGGAGAAAAGGAAGGAAAATCTATGAGGACCAAAATAAAATACACTGAAGAACCTATGGGTGATCTGAAAGTCGTCAAAGACTTTCTTCCCCCACCCGATCAGTTGGTGCTTAGAGAAGAGAATGTAAAGGTCACCATATCCTTGAAGAAATCGAGCATTTCCTTTTTCAAAGAACAGGCAAAGAAACAAAAGACTTCCTATCAGAAGATGATAAGAGAGGTTGTCGATTGGTATGCTTCACATTATCAAAAGGGCGCATAACCATGGCATCCACCGGATCGCCAAAAGATCTGGCTCCCGGTGATGCCGGGCGTCCATCAGGCGAACTGGAATCGTAACCGTACACCACCACAGGCATGAAGGCAGCCGCGTCTTCGTGCCTGACGGGCGGGAGAGCAAACCCAGGCGGCAGATAGGAGAACGAAGATCATGGCAACAAAGAACAAGAAGGTAGTACTCATCACGGGGGCGAACAAGTGAGGAAAAGAACGCATGTAAAGGACGCACCGAACAAGGGGCTGATCAAGGAATTGCTTTTCCTCAGGAACACTCCAACGCCAGCCCTTTCCTTATCGCTATAGCCTGCTTGGTGCTGCCGTGATATTTTGATGACTTTCCGTTGTTTCGCTATATTTTCAGATATGTTTTGTAATGACAGCGGAAAGCAGGTCGTTTGCACGCACATGCCGGAAGATGGATAAGATGTGCGCACCGTCATGAACTATACGCATGTTTTAAACAAAGGCGGTCATGGAGTAAAAAGCCCTGTTGACCTGTTTGTTGCCGGTTTAGGCTGAACTGTATAAACCGCCAGGTCTGAATAATTGTTAATGCGTTTAAGTTATTTTTATTTAGTTGATTGGCTGGTCTGTGACTGTGATTTTGAAGTTGTCTTATACAGAAAGCAGCTTTCTGCTTTTTCAGAATTAGGCAGATCAGTCTAAACATTGATGGCGCGGACGCTGCGCGCCTCGCCAACGGCGCTGCGGATGACCATCCGCTTTCTGTCCCGGCGCTGACGCGCCAGGCCATCAAGCGGCTGCAGCGGACAGTCGTCCCCGCGAGCTTGCTCGCGTGTTCGTCTGCCGCTGATCCGCAGCGCCGTTATGCTCACTCAACGGATCGATTCCCATAAGAAGCGCAACCTCTTCAAACTCTTTTTGCTTAGGCCGCGCGCTCATAGCTGATGTAGGCTCCTCGATACCCGAGTTTTCTGTTCACGCGGCCCTTGACCCCGATCAATCGGCCGGTAGGAACCTGTGTTGTCTTTCCTGCATTGTAGGCTTGTTCAAGACGGGACGGCGCGGTTTCGACACCCAAGCGTTGAAGCGCCTCTTTGGCCAGCGTTGGTAATGGGGCCACTGGCACAGGCTGACCGTTTATCGGGGATATTTTTGCTTTGGCATAGACGCCATAACCCAGGCGGATCAATCGTCCTTTTTTCGTCAGGTTCCTTAGCGCTCGTCCTACCTGATCGTAGTCGCTTATATCGTTAAAGTCATCACGAACAAAAACAGGGGATTTCTTCCTCACTATTCTTGCTGAAATCCTGTATTCGATGCTTCCGTATCTACTCATTTTATAATTGTATCTTGTATGTACATAAATACGACACTTGACCTGTACAAATATACGACACTTTATTTGCTTCTGCAAGTGCAGCGTTAAACGACTTTCTCCGCCTGCCGGCATAGTGTGGCTGGTTTTCATGAACTGATAGTTATGCCTTCCGGTTGAAGAAGTAGTGATGAGATTCGACAAAAAACCGGGTTCAGGTGTCTTGCACGAGACACTGCAGTACTCCGCACCCACAAAAGGAGAACTATCATGAATAGCAATCCCGTTGTCTGGTTTGAAATTTACGTCGAGAACATGGAGCGCGCCAAAGCGTTCTACGAAGCCACACTCGACGTTACACTGGAAATGATGCAGCCGCCGACCGATGAGATGAGCAAGGAGGCAACGATGGAAATGTGGAGCTTTCCCGGGCCCAAGGATAACGAAACAGCCATGAAAACCCCCGGCGCAAGCGGAATGCTGGTAAAAATGGATGGCTTCAGGCCCGGCCCGGGCGGCACCCTGGTGTATTTTGGCTGTGACGACTGCGGGGTGACTGCCGCGCGTGCAGTCAAAAACGGCGGGCGAACCGTCAGCGAAAAAACCTCTATCGGGGAGTATGGGTTTATTGCCCTGGTTCACGATACCGAAGGGAATATGATTGGTTTGCATTCGATGCAGTAAGGGTACCTCGAAAAAGTTGTTACGCGCCCAGATTGCTCTGGTTGGTCGGTGCCGGGCAATGTTCCGTAAGTCGTGTCGATTCTGCGTTATGTCGGCAATGGTTTTGTGAAAGCGGCGTCGGGAAAAGGACGGTTTGCAATCATGCCCGACTGTTCGGGGAAATAAGTAAATGACAAGGATCGTGCATTATGGCTGTTCAACATGAATCTCCATACCTCGTTCATGTTTTTGTCTGTACCAATGATCGGGGAGGAACACGAAAATCCTGTGCGGACGACAGCAGTCACCTTGTCAAGGAGGCATTAAAGCGGGTTGTTGACGGGAAAGGGTGGAAGGGCAAGGTGAGGGTTTCGACCTCAGGCTGCATGGGGCTTTGCGCCACGGGACCCAATGTGATGATCTACCCGCAGAAGGCATGGTTTTCCGGCGTATCGCCGGATGACGTTGATGGCATTGTGTCGGTTATCGGGCGGTTCATCGCCGATGCGTGACAATCAGGCATAGGAGAGGGAAAATGTAGTTATAAAACAGGAAGCGCAGCTTTTCGGGCTGCGCTTTTTCGTTGTCCATCGAAACCGTTGCCGGTGGTCCTTTGCTGAAGGAACAGGGTGTTCAGGGTATGTTTTTCCGTCCCGTGCATATCGATCAGCTGCATTTTGAAGCGGAAATGAGGGGTGACGCGTAAAGAATTCGTAAATTACCGGAGGCGGCAGGGGTTATGCCCTCCGCGGAAAGCAACGCGTCGTGACAACCGGCAGGCTTTTCCCGGTGCGGGTCAAACACGGTTCTGAAAAGACATGAAGAAAAATATCCTAATTATTCTTGGTCACCCGAACAGCGAGAGTTTTTGCGGCACCATGGCAGATGCCTATGAGGCAGGGGCCAGATCCGCAGGGCACACGGTAGCCCGTCTTGATCTCGGGTGTCTTCGCTTCGATCCGGTTCTGCACAAGGGATATGCCGAGATTCAGCCACTTGAACCGGATCTTGCTTCGGCCCGGGAAGCGATCAGCAGCGCGGATCATCTCGTGTTTGTTTATCCTGTCTGGTGGGGAGGGCCGCCGGCATTGCTGAAGGGTTTCTTTGACCGCCTCTTCCTGCCGGGCTTCGCCTTCAAATTTCAGTCGTCCACAGCGCTCGGGTGGGAGCGGTTGCTGGCCAGGCGTTCTGCGCGGTTGCTTGTTACCATGGATACGCCGCCTTGGTATTATCGGCTGGTGTACCGGATGCCGGGTCATAACCAGGTCAGGCGAACCATCCTTGGTTTCTGCGGCGTCAAGCCGGTCTCGATATCGGAATTTGGCCCGGTGAAAACATCAAGCCATGAGACCCGTTCAAAATGGTTGGGCAATGTCAGGAAACTGGGCCTTCTCGGTGCGTGAGCATGGAAGCTGTCATTTGCCTGCGGAAACACCAATTATCAGGGTTCGCTGTCATGCATGGTATCCATTCAGGACCGTACCAGGGAATTGCGGCGACACGGAGAACGTGACCATTACCTGCCTGGATGGCGATGAGGTGAACGTTCCGGACGCCGACCCTTTGCAATGAACGCAATCACAGGTTGAAAAAATTGTGAACACAAGGTGCGAAACGGCAATCGAGTACCAGAGGCGGATATGCCTTGCCATGAATTATATCAGCAGGAACCTGCATCGAGACCTGCTGCTTGAGGACATTGCCGCATCGGCTTCGTTTTCCTCATTTCATTTCCACAGGATTTTCAAGGCCGTTGTCGGCGAGACCGTCGCAGGATTTACCCGGCGGCTTCGGCTCGAGGCGGCTGCCCATCGTCTTTTTTCTGACGAAAAGCAGAGCATTACAAGGATCGCGCATGAATGCGGGTTCTCGAGTTCCCAGAATTTTGCCAAGGCTTTCCGCCAGCATTTCGGCTGCACCCCTTCAGCGTATCGAAAAAGCAAGAGAGAACACATAAATGGCAATGCAGAAAACGTTTTGTCCCTCCGGGCAGTGTATACTGACTCCATGAAGTTGACCGCTTTACCAATGCAATCATGGAGAAAGGATATGAAAACGGAAATCAGGGAGATGCCCGATTATCTGGTGGCGTACGTGCGAAAGATCGGCCCGTACGGAAAGGAAACCTGTGGCCAGGCTTTTGACGAGCTGATGAGATGGGCCGGACCGAAAGGACTGATTGGCCATGCTCCGGTTTTTGGTGTCTATTGGGACAATCCCAGTGTGACTTCCCCGGAAAATTGCCGGACTGATGCCTGTGTCGGTGTGCCTGAAGGTACCATCGTCGATGGCCGTGCGGGATTGCAGGTTCTTGAAGGCGGGCGTTATGCCGTATGTGGATTTGTTCTTGCCTCTGATGAATTCCAGCAATGCTGGGATGAAGCTTTTGCCTGGCTGGTGAGCAACGGATACCAGTGCGATGACAAGCCCTGCTATGAACTGTACCATAACAATGGCGCAGAAGCTCCTGACGGCAAGTGGATTGTTGATATCTGCATTCCCCTGAAGCATGGCTGACATCGGGATTCAGGATCGATCCGGGCTGAGCGCATCCGTTCCGGCAGGCGCGAAGCAGGCGACTTCAGGAAAAAGAGGGGATAGCGGAGGCGCCTACGAAACCATTTCCGGTCCGGAGAGTGACCGTCACACAAACAGGAAGCGCAGCTTTTCGGGCTGCGCTTCCTGTTTGTGCGGTTAGGCGTTCGAGGGGATCAATCCTCTTCCTGGTCGCGGAGGTTCTCCAGCACGCCGAAATCCTCGAGCGTGGTGACGTCGCCCTTGACCTCGTTCGAGGTTGCCAGTTCGCGGAGCAGGCGGCGCATGATCTTGCCGCTGCGGGTTTTCGGCAATCCTTTCGCCCAGCGGATTTCGTCCGGCTTGGCGATCGGCCCGATCTCCTTGGCCACGTGGTTGCGGAGCGCTTCGCGAAGCTTCATGTCGCCTTCGTACTCGTCCTTGAGCGTGACGAATGCCACGAGCGCGTTGCCCTTGATGTCGTCCGGACGGCTCACCACGGCAGCTTCGGCGACTGCCTCGTACGAGACGAGTGCGCTTTCCACCTCGCTGGTGCCGAGGCGGTGTCCGGAGACGTTCACCACGTCATCGACGCGGCCCATGATCCAGATGTAACCATCCTCATCCTTGCGGGCTCCGTCGCCGGTGAAGTACATGTCGTCGAATTCCGACCAGTAGGTTTTCTCATAGCGCTCGTTGTCGCCGTAGATGGTCCTGAGCATGGAAGGCCAGGGGTTCTTGACTACGAGGTAGCCGCCTTCGTTGGCGTTGCAGGATGTTCCGTCCTTGCGCACGACATCGACCATGATGCCGGGGAGCGGGCGGGTAGCGGTACCGGGCTTGGTCGGCGTTGCGCCCGGCATCGGAGAAACCATGATGCCGCCGGTTTCGGTCTGCCACCAGGTATCGACGATCGGGCATTTCTCCTGTCCGACGATCTTGTGGTACCACATCCAGGCTTCCGGGTTGATGGGTTCGCCCACCGAACCGAGCAGGCGGAGCGAGCTGAGGTCGTGCTTGGTGACCCATTCGTTTCCGGCGCGGATGAATGCGCGGATTGCAGTCGGAGCGGTATAGAGGATGGTGACCTTGTGGCGGTTGATGATGTCCCAGAAACGGTCCCACTGCGGGTAGTTGGGGGCGCCTTCATACATGAAGACCGTCGCGCCGTTGAGCAGCGGGCCGTACACCATGTAGGTGTGTCCGGTGATCCAGCCGACATCGGCCGTACAGAAGTAGATGTCCTCGTCCTTGATGTCGAAAACGTACTTGAAGGAGCTTGCGGCATGCACCATGTAGCCTGCGGTGGTGTGCAGGATGCCTTTCGGCTTGCCGGTGGAACCGCTGGTGTAGAGCACGAAGAGCGGATGTTCCGATTCGACCTCGACAGGATCGCAAACATCCATGGCCAGACCCATGAGGTCGTGCCACCAGTGGTCCATGCCGTCGTGCATGGTGACCTGTTCACCGGTCACTTTCAGGACGATAACGCTGCGAACCGACGGGGTGTTGACGATCGCCTCGTCAACGATGTTTTTCAGGTTGATCGAGCTTCCGCGACGCCTTGTGCCGTCGCAGCAGATCACGAGCTTGGCGCGGGAGTCGTTGACTCTTTCGGTAATGGCATGTGCCGAGAACCCGGCGAAAATGACGTTGTGCACCGCACCGACGCGGGCGCAGGCCAGCACGGCGATCACCAGTTCGGGAACCATGCCCATATAGATGGCAACGCGGTCACCGGGCTTGATACCGGCAATTTTCAGCACGTTGGCGAACTTGCTGACCTGACGGTGCAGCTCGCCGTAGGTGATGACCTGCTGATTGCCTTCTTCGCCTTCCCAGATAAGTGCCGCCTTGTTTTTTCTCCAGTTCTTCATGTGCACGTCAACGGCATTGTAGCAGATGTTGGTTTTACCGCCGTTGAACCATTTCGCGTAGGGGGTGTTCCATTCAAGCACGCTATCCCATTTCTTGAACCATTGGAACTGTTCAGCAATACCGGCCCAGTAGGATTCGGGATCTTCAGCTGCAGCAGCGTAAAGCTTCTCATACTGCTCCATCGTCGCGATGTGCGCACCCTGCGAGAAATCCGCTGAAGGCGGGAACTTGCGTTTTTCCGACAAAACGGAGCTGATGGATTCCTGGTTGGTTGATGTTTTTTCGTCTGTAGCCATTGATCCGGTTTTTATGAGTTACTGAAAAGAATACCTACATCACAGGTATGTGAGCGTCAAGAAAAAATGTTATCTGCGGAGATTGCCGTTTCGGATAGCGAGTGCATGAACCTAATCCTGATTTTACATAAAAAAACAATAGCAGTCAATAATTGTTACCGTACTGCCGGACATTCCGGTAGTATCAGACATTTTCGTGGTTTTCCGTACTCTATTTTACGGCAAAATTGACGAGCTTGTCGGGAACCACGATTTCCCTGACGATGGTTTTTCCGTCGAGGAATTTCACTACCGACTCGACGGCTTTGGCTTCAGCCAGCAGGAGTTCCTTCGGCGAACCTGCGGCTGCATTGAACGTGCCCCTGAGTTTTCCGTTGATCTGGACGGCAATTTCGACCACGTTGTCCGTCGCCAGCGCGGGATCGTATGCCGGGAACGGCACACGGCTGATCGATGCGTTGTTGCCGAGCGCCTGCCACAGCTCCTCGGTGATATGCGGAGCATAGGGCGAGAGCAGCAGGAGAAGGGTTTCCACGGCTTTTCTGCTGCGTATTCCGCTCCGCTGCAGTTCATTGACGAAAACCATCATTTCAGCGATGGCCGTGTTGAACTTCAGCGACTCGGTATCCTCGGTGACTTTTCTGATGGTTTTATGCATGCGCCGCAGAAGCTCTTCGGGCATGGCTTTGTTGGAGAGTTCGTCCATCGCTCCCTCCTGTTCAGGCCAGACCAGTCTCCACACCTTGCCGAGAAAACGGCTGATGCCCTCTATGCCGTGGGTGTTCCAGGGCTTGACCTGTTCAAGCGGCCCGAGGAACATTTCGTACAGCCTGACCGCATCGGCTCCGTATGTTTTCAGCACATGGTCGGCAGGAATGACGTTGCCTCTCGATTTCGACATCTTCTCGTTGTCCTCGCCGAGAATCATACCCTGGTTGAAGAGCTTCCGGAACGGCTCTTTGGTGCTGACGACCCCGAGATCGAAGAGCACCTTGTGCCAGAAGCGCGCATAGAGCAGGTGCAGTACGGCATGTTCGGCTCCGCCGATGTACAGATCCACATTCATCCAGTACCGCTCTTTTCCGGGATCGACGAGGGCATCGCTGTTCTGCGGGTCGATGAAGCGCAGGTAGTACCAGCAGCTTCCAGCCCACTGCGGCATGGTGTTGGTTTCCCTCCGGAATGCGCCGTGCTCGTCGGTTCCGTACAGCCAGTGGTGGATCGTCGCAAGCGGTGATTCACCGGTTTCGGATGGCTGGTATGCCTCCACTTCGGGAAGCGTGAGCGGCAGATTCGATTCGGTTCTGAGCGTTCCGTCTTCGTAGTGCTTGACGGGAATGGGTTCTCCCCAGTAGCGCTGGCGGCTGAAAATCCAGTCGCGCAACCTGTAATTCACCTTGCGTGTTCCGACTCCTTTCGCTTCAAGCCAGGAGGCCATTTTTTCGAACGCTTCACGGAATTCGAGGCCGTCGATGCTGATTTCTTCGTTCGAGGAGTTGACGCAGATGCTCTCTTTTTCTTCGAAAACCGCTTCATTGACATCGTGCGGGCTTTTGATCACCTCGACGATGGGCAGACCGAATTTCTTTGCGAACTCCCAGTCGCGGCTGTCGTGAGCCGGCACCGACATGATGGCGCCCGTTCCGTAGCTGGTGAGCACGAAATCGGATATCCAGACCGGGAGCGGTTTTCCTGTCGCCGGATTGATGGCGTAGGAACCGGTGAAGACGCCGGTTTTGTCTTTCTGCAGGCCGGTGCGTTCGAGTTCGGTTTTCAGTTTCGCCTGGCTGATGTAGGCCTTGACCTCCTTGAGGTTGTCGGCCGTGGCGAGTTTTTCAGCCATCGGGTGTTCCGGCGAGATGACCAGATAGGTTGCGCCGAAAAGCGTGTCGGGCCGGGTGGTGTAGACCCGCAGGTTTTTTTTGTGGCAGTGCAGTTCGAAATCGATTTCAACGCCTTCCGAGCGGCCGATCCAGTTGCGCTGCATCTGCTTGACGTTTTCCGGCCATTCAAGTTCATCCAGATCGGCAAGCAGTCGCTCCGCATATGCGGTTATTTTCAGCACCCACTGCCGCAGCGGTTTGCGTACCACGGTCAGGCCGTCGGCGATCTTTTCGTCAACCTCCTCGTTGGCCAGCACTGCCTTGAGCTCCACGCACCAGTTGACATCGACCTCCGACATGTAGGCAAGCCCCATCTCGTGCAGCTTCAGGAATATCCACTGGGTCCATTTGAAATAGGCGGGATCGGTTGTATTGATCTCGCGCGACCAGTCGTAGGAAAAGCCCATTGCCTGCAGGGTTTCCCTGAAGCTGCGGATGTTGTTTTCCGTTGTGGTTTTCGGGTGTGTGCCGGTTTTGATTGCGTACTGTTCCGCCGGAAGGCCGAAGGCGTCCCAGCCCATGGGGTGAAGCACGTTGAACCCTCTGCTGCGTTTGTAGCGGGCGATAATGTCCGAAGCGGTGTACCCTTCCAGGTGCCCGACATGCAGGCCTGATCCGCTGGGGTAGGGGAACATGTCGAGCACATAGTATTTCGGCCTCTGTTGTTCTTCACCGGTTCTGAATGTGGCGTTCTCCTGCCACGTTGTCTGCCATTTTTTCTCGATTGCTGAAAAATCGTATCGCATGATGCTTTTTTCTCTTCAATTTCCTGTTTCCGCTGCCGCAAGCATGAAAAGTATGCTGAAAATATGCATGGCGGCCAGCCCAAAAAACGGTTTTCATAAAAAAAAAGCAGTGCAGGAGGGCCTGCACTGCTTTGCTGAAAAAACCGCGTACTACTGTTTTTCCTGCTTGTTCTCTTGTGGCACACCGTTGGCGGCATCGATTTCCACCGCTTTCATGGAGAGTGCAAAGCGGGTTTTGCCGGTGCGGGGATCCTTGCGGACATCGACCAGCTTGACTTTTATCCGGTCGCCGATTTTCAGGTGGTCGCTCACTTTGGCTACCCGTTCGGTTGCCGATATTTCCGAGATGTGCACCAGACCGTCGGTTTTCGGAAGAAATTCAACGAATGCGCCAAGCTCGTCGCGGATGTCGCGGACCTTGCCGAGGTAGGTCGTGCCGACTTCGGGTTTGGCCAGAAGGGTTTTGATCGTTGACAGGGCGGCATGCGTGCCTTCAACATTCGAGCATGCGATGGTTACGGTGCCATCGTCCTCGATGTTGATTTCCGCGCCGGTCTCTTCGGTGATGCTGCGGATGGTTTCGCCACCCTTGCCGATGATCAGCCCGATGGCGTCAACGGGTATCTGGATGGTGGTGAGCCTCGGCGCGTATGCTGCAAGCTCTTCGCGCGAAGCGGGAATGGCCTCCTGCATTTTTTCGAGGATGTGCAGCCGTCCCTTTCGGGCCTGTTCGAGTGCGTTTTCAAGAATGTGGTAGTCAAGGCCGTCGATCTTGATATCCATCTGGCATGCCGTGATGCCGTCCTTGGTTCCCGATACCTTGAAATCCATGTCGCCCAGATGGTCCTCGTTGCCGAGAATGTCCGAAAGCACGGCATAGTTCGATCCCTCCTTGATGAGACCCATGGCAATGCCGGATACCGGCTTGCGGATCGGGACGCCTCCGTCCATCAGGGCGAGCGTTCCGCCGCATACGGAGGCCATGGAGGAGGAGCCGTTCGATTCAAGAATGTCGGAGACGATCCTGATGGTATAGGGGAACTCCTGCTCTGTCGGTGCAACCATTTTGATGGCGCGTTCGGCAAGGTTGCCGTGGCCGATCTCGCGGCGGCCGGTCCCGCCGACGCGGCCGGTTTCGCCGACCGAGAAGGGCGGGAAGTTGTAGTGCAGCATGAAGCGCTTGTCGGCTGAATCGGTAAGCGTATCGACCGACTGGGCATCTTTTTTCGTGCCAAGCGTGATGGTCACCAGAGCCTGGGTTTCACCGCGGGTGAACAGCGCCGAACCGTGAGCTCTCGGGATGATGCCGAGCTCGATGCTGATGGGACGAACCTGTTCGAGGGTCCTTCCGTCGAGGCGTTTGCCGTCGTCGAGAATCATGTGGCGCATCACTTTTTTCTCGATCGAGTGGATTTCCTCCTCGATCACGTGTCCGTTCAGGCACATGGCCCTGGCCGGATCGCCGGAAACGTCGGTGCCGCCGTACAGCGCGCTGAAGTGGTCGAGGGTGGCCTGCAGGGTTTCCTTGTAGATTGCGGCGGTTCCCGCTGCCCTGGCTTCCTTGGCAAGCGGGGTGTATGCCAGCTCTTTGAGGCGCTGCTGGCAAAGTTCACGCACCTTTTCGGTAAGCTCCGGGGGAATCGATGCCGGGGCGAAAGCGCGTTTGGATTTTCCTGCCTCTGCAGCCATCTCGTCCTGGACGGCGCAGAGTCTGCGGATGGCGTCATGGCCGAATTTGATTGCATCGAGCATTTCAGCTTCGGAAATTTCCTTCATCTCGCCTTCAAGCATGCAGATGGTGTCGGCGGTGCCGCCGATGCAGATGTCCAGATCGCTGCGCTGCAGCTCGTTGATGTCGGGGTTGACGATGAACTCTCCGTGGATCCTGCCTACGCGAACTTCCGACATGGCGTTCGGGAAGGGGATATCGGAAACCATGATGGCTGCCGATGCGGCCAGTCCGCCAAGCACGTCGGCATCGTTCTGCTGGTCCGAGGAGATGACCGATACGATCACCTGGGTTTCATGGTAGTAGCCGTCGGGAAAAAGCGGACGCAGGGCACGGTCAATCAGGCGGGCGGAGAGGATCTCCTTTTCGGAAGGACGGCCCTCGCGTTTGAAGAACCCGCCGGGGAACTTGCCTGCGGCAGAATATTTTTCACGGTATTCGACCTGGAGCGGGAAGAAGTCCTGATTGGGAGGCGGCGGGGTTTTGCTTGAGACGACCGTTGCAATCACCATCGTGTCGCCAAGGCGCACGACAGCCGCTCCGTCGGCCTGTTTGGCCATTTTGCCGGTTTCGATGGAGATTATTTTTCCCTTTCCGAGATCGATTGTTTTGTTGATAATCATGGAAATCGTTTGAAAATTAGTGATAGAAATGTTCCTCTTTTCCTTTGCACAGTCTCGGTGACCCACCTTATGTGTTTATGGATGCCGCCGCATTTTCAGGGCTGCAAAACAGAAAAACAACCAGTCCTTTAATATAGTAATAAAAAGTGTTTTACTGTAAGGCGCCCCTATAAAGTTATTCCATCCCCCAATTGCGGTGCTGTCCCGACCTGCCGGGACTCCGGTTTCTGCGCTTTGTTTGCCTCGCACGCTGATTGCTCATGACCGGTTACCGGGCAGCCCCGCAGATCAGGCAGTGAACAGGCCGTTGTCGATCAGCCGCACGCTTCCGGCCCAGGCGGCAAGCAGCAGGCGGTACTTCCGGCCCGGCACGGCGGTTTCTGCCGGCATGAAGGTCCCGTCATCGACGAAACAGACGTAGTCCGGGCGACATTCCGGTTCCCCGGCAATCATCTGTTCGATTTCAGCCGTGATGCCGGCAAGATCGTTGCGCTGCTTCTTGAGCTCCGAGTCCGCATGCCGAATGCCCCGGTAAAGCACGCCCGCAGCTTTGCGCTGTTCTGCCGAGAGATAGATGTTTCTCGAGCTGACGGCAAGTCCGCTTTCCTCGCGGATGACGGGTGCGCCGACGATCTCGACGTCGATATTGAGGTCGCGTACCAGCCGCCGTATGATGGCAAGCTGCTGGGCGTCCTTTTCTCCGAAGACGGCCGCATGCGGTTTGGTGATCTCCAGCAGTTTGGTGACCACCGTGACGACACCGTCGAAATGTCCCGGCCGTCTGGCGCCTTCGAACCCTTCTGCCAGAGCACCCGCGCGGATCGTGGTTTGAAATCCCTCCGGGTACATGGCCTCGGGTGACGGGGCGAACAGGTAATCGACTCCTGCTGCACTTGCGTGTGCGGCATCCTGTTCGAACGGCCGCGGGTAGCGGTGGAAATCCTCATCGGGGCCGAACTGCTTCGGATTGACGAAGATGGTCAGGATAACCGTGCCTGCAATGTTGCGGGCTTCACGAATGAGGCTGAGATGGCCTTCGTGGAGTGCGCCCATGGTCATGACGACGCCGATCCGCTGCCGGCAGAGGCGCAGTTTTTCAACGGCGGCCTGCATCGGGCCTGGTTCAGTGATGATCTGCATGTTCGTTGTACTGATTGGATGAGCTGTTCTTTTCCGGATGAGCGCAGACGCAGGGATGGACAACCACGACAAACTCTCCCCGGATTTTTTCGGCAGGAAGTTTTTCTGCGAGCATTGCGGCTGAACCGCTGAGGTACTCCTCGTGTATCTTGGTCATTTCGCGTGCGATGAAGAGCTCACCATCGGGCAGCAGCGCGGCCAGTTCTTCGAGCAGCTTCCGGATACGGTAGGGCGATTCGTAGAGCACGAAAGTTGCTCCGAGCGAAACGAGAAATTCAAGACGGCTTTTCCGGCCCTTTTTGTGCGGAAGGAATCCGGCGAAGAAAAAACTGCTGACCGGCAGCGGAGAGACCGAGAGCGCGGCTGTCAGGGCGCTCGGGCCGGGAACCGGAAGTATCGTGAACCCCTTTTCCCTGAGCGTGCGCACCATGAGGAATCCCGGATCGCTTATGGCGGGAGTTCCTGCATCGGTGATGAGCGAAACATCAACGCCCTCCTCGAGCAGCCTTGCGATACGGCTGATGGCTGCCGGTTCATTGTAGTCATGATAGCTGACAAGCTGCTTGCCGGTGATGCCGAGATGCCGCAGCAGGATGGCTGCCCTGCGGGTATCCTCGCAGGCGATCGCACCGGAATGCTGAAGGGTTTTGATCGCTCTCAGGGTGATGTCGTCAAGGTTGCCGAGCGGCGTGGCAACGACGTGAAGGGTGCCGTTATGTTGGTTTCCGGAAGGCAAGAGGTGTCGGCAAATCAGGTTTCAACGGAACCCTTTCGTATATCGGTTCCCTGGCTATAGTAGTTTCTGCATGCTTTTAGTATACTAATAAAAATACGATAAACAGCTATTCGGCCAACGATGGATCCTCAGCGACAGCTCCTTTCGGCAAGTGATATTTCAGTTCATTTTCCGGTGAAATCCGGAGGCGCATCCGGCAAGTCAAGGCGAGTCAGCGCAGTTAACGGTATCTCTTTCGAGATCCGCCGGGGGGAAACCCTCGGACTTGTCGGTGAATCGGGATGCGGAAAAACCACGTTCGGCAGGGCGCTGCTGCGTCTCGGCCACGGGGTTGTCGAGGGCAGGGTGGTTTTTGACGGCAAGGAGATCTCTTCCCTCGACAACCGCAGCTTCAGGCCGCTGCGCAAGGAGATGCAGATGATTTTCCAGGACCCGTTCGGTTCCCTGAACCCCAGGATAACCGTCGGCCAGATGCTTCAGGAGGTGCTTGCCGTGCACCGCATCGCCAGGGGCGAAGCCGCCCGGAAAAGGACACTCGAACTGCTCGATATCGTCGGCCTGAACCGGGAGTACGCCGAGCGGTATCCCCACGAGTTTTCAGGGGGCCAGCGTCAGCGGGTCGGCATTGCGCGCGCACTTGCCGTCAGGCCGCGCTTCATCATCTGCGACGAGCCGGTTTCGGCGCTCGATGTTTCAATCCAGTCGCAGATCATCAATCTGCTCAGGGATCTCCAGCGGGAATTCGATCTCACCTACCTGTTCATTGCCCATGACCTTTCGGTGGTGGAGTACATTTCCGACCGCGTCGCCGTGATGTATCTGGGAAAGGTTGTGGAGATCGCCTCATCGGAGGAGCTGTACACCAACCCGAAGCACCCCTACACACAGGCGCTGCTCTCGGCTATCCCGGTGCCTGAGCCGGATTCGAAACGGAAGCGGATTCTCCTGAAGGGAGATCTGCCGGGGCCGATGAGCATCCCTTCGGGCTGCAGCTTTCATCCCCGCTGTCCGGTCGCGAAACCGGAGTGCAGCAGAACGGAGCCGCGTCTGCTGCCACAGGGAGATGACGCCTCGCATCCGGTAAGCTGCCTTTTATATCAGGAGATCATCTAAGCGTACAAAACAGCGCACTGTTTCTGCCACTGTCACGATTTTACCTGTCATATGAAAAAAAACGGATGTCTGCTCAAGGGGTGCCTGCTCTCCTTGCTGGTGCCGCCGGTTCTTGCTCTGGTACTTTTCTTCGTGTTCCGTTCGTCCCATGATCTTCCCGGCCGTTTCGTGCTGTCCGTGCCTGTATCGGGGCCCCTTGACGAGCGCAGCAGCGCAGCTGCGTCGTTGCCCATCCTGATGCCGGACGAGCCGCTCTCGTTCCAGGATCTGCTTTTCCTGTTCGACCATGCCTCCAGGGACAAACGGATCGACACCGTTCTGCTCGAGATCGGGGGAGTGCGGACTTCACCGGCGAAAATCGCCGAACTGCGGCAGGCAATCGAAAAGCTTCGCTCCGGGGGGCGTAAGGTGATCGCCTGGCTGCATTCCGCGGAAGATGCCGATTACCACCTTGCGTCCGCCTGCGATTCAGTCGTGGTCGAGCGTGGCGGATATCTCCTGCTCGACGGCCTCAAGGCCGAAACGCTTTACTACAAGGAGCCGCTCGGCAAGATCGGTGTCTCTTTCCAGGCTGCCCAGTGGAAGAAGTACAAAAGCGGGGTGGAGCCGTTTACGCGGACAGAAGCCAGCCCGGAATACCTTGAACAGGTTGGTTCGCTGCTCGACGAGATCTACGGCGATTACACCGGCTATGTTTCGGGGCGGCGCGGCATCAGCCGCGATTCGCTTGAATCCGTGATTGACAATATCGCTCTCGTTCAGGCCGGGAAGGCCGTGAAGCTCGGACTTGCCGACGGAGTGGCCTCGCTGTGGGAGCTGAAACGTTCGATTGCGCGCAGGATAACCGGCAGGGAACCGGAAGATGCGGATGACCTCTTTGTTGCAGCTGCAGTGTACCGCGAGTCCCTCGAATGGCCGGTAGAGGCGGAAACGGAGGATGCGGTAGCGGTGATCACGCTTTCGGGCCCCATCGTGCGCAGCGCAGGCGGTTCGGCGATGGGCGTGGAAGACGAGGTGGATGTCGCCATGATACGCCGTTCGCTTGATGCGGCTCTCGAAAACAAAAGCGTCAAGGCGCTTGTTCTGCGCATCGACAGTCCGGGCGGTGATGCGCTTGCAGCTTCCGACATGCTGCAGATGCTCGATTCGGCGGCGGTAAAGAAGCCCCTTGTGGTTTCGATGTCGGGTGTCGCCGCTTCCGGCGGCTACATGGCCGCGCTTGCCGGCAGGGAGGTGTATCTGCAGCCGCTCACCATTACCGGTTCGATCGGGGTGTACGCCCTGAAGCCGGATATCAGCGGTCTTGCCGCGAAAACCGGTCTCGGTCGCGACGTGGTGACCCGCGGACGCTTCGCGGACGCCAATACCCCCTTCAAGCCGCTCGAAGGCGAAGCGTACCGGAAGTTCATGGACGCTTCCGGCGATATTTATCTGGATTTCATCGGAAAGGTCGCAAGAGCGAGGAAAATGAGCGTCGCTGCCGTCGATTCCGTGGCGGGCGGCCGGGTGTGGACCGGCCGGCAGGCTTTGCAGAGAGGACTTGCCGACAAGGAAGGCGGGCTTTTCGACGCCGTCGGGGCAGCCGGGAGGCTTGCCGGAATGGACAGGAAAAAACAGCCGCGGCTCCTTCTGTATCCCGAACGCAGAACCTGGTTGCAGATGCTTCTGGCGGGTGATCCGGGGGCGTTTTCCGGAGTTCTCGGCCGGATGGCCGTCAGGGTGATCGTCGGGGAATCGCTTTCTCCCTTGCCCGGCTCGTCCATGCTGCGCATGTATGAGATGATGGCCCGCTCGGGACAGGTCAGGATGGTTGCGGCCATGCCTTGCGAGATCACCGTTCGCTGAAGGCGGCCGGTTTCGGATACCCCGGTTATTCGGGTCGGGGTTGCTCGGGAGGGGGGCTGTACCCGATGCACGGTACCGATGGAATCCGGACTGCCGGGTTCCCTGAAGGTGCGGTTGGCTCCGACGACCGGGACCATGCGGAGAGCTGCTTTCCTTTTCTTTTCATCAGGCAGTCACGTTCCGCCCCTGTATCCGGCGGCAAATGAGATGACCGGCAGGACGAAACAGTGGGATTTTTTAACCTGGTTCCGCACCGCTTTTCAATGTATTTTAACCCTGCCTGTCGAGACAGGAACAGGGATTTCGGTTTGTTGACAATCTCTGGTTTGCTTCCGAAGAAATTGTTATCATTACCAGGCTTTCTGCAGGTATTTCAGGAGTGCTTCAGAACAAGGAGGTATGCATTGCTTTATGATAAATTGCATTATGTGTGGCTGATTATTATTGCCCCGTTTGTGATGGTGATGGTGTTTTTCACTCCTGCCTTCCAGGTGCCTGATGAATTCTCCCATTTTGCCAAAACAGAACAGGACATCACTCGTTGCAAAAGAAGAAAATGCCCATGTAATAGCCGTTCCGCTGCGCGGAAAAGGTAATGTGGTGCGCCGGATGTTTGCAGATGTAGATGCTGATATTTATGTGATGGTGGACGGCGACGGGACATACGATGCCTCATCGGTCACAAAAATGGTCGAGAAGTTGGTCGATGAGCATCTGGATATGGTGGTCGGCACCCGTCAAACCCCCGAGGAGCGGGCCGGTACTGCCTACAGACGGGGACACCGGTTTGGAAACCGAATCCTGACGCAAAGTGTCGCGAAAATATTTGGTGGGGAATATACAGATATGTTATCCGGTTATCGGGTATTTACCAGGCGATATGTGAAATCCTTTCCTGCTTTATCCAAGGGTTTCGAGATTGAAACGGAGCTGTCGATTCACGCACTGGAACTTCGAATGCCCTATGGTGAAATGATGACACCCTATGGCTCCAGGCCCGAAGGATCGGAAAGCAAATTGTCCACCTATCGTGACGGATGGCGGATACTTAAAACCATTTTCCGTCTGTATGTTTCTGAGCGGCCGTTTTCATTCTACAGCATATGCGCGGCTTTCATGGCGGCTTTCTCTGTTGTCATTGCGATTCCGGTTATCAGCGAATATCTTTCGACCGGTCTTGTTCCCCGCTTTCCTACGATGATACTTTCTGCTTCAGTCATGATCAGTGCACTTCTTTCATTTGTTTGCGGCCTTATTCTGGATAATGTCACAAAAGGGCGTCATGAAATGAAGCGTCTCGCATATCTTGCAATTCCTCTTCACAATACGGGCAAGCACTGAATCAGTGTTTCTTTGTGTTTTATGATATAGTGAAATGGGTAAAAAGAGACTCAGCCTGTCATCTCAATTCTTTTGGTTTGCATTGTCCGGCGTTGCAGGATTCATTGTCGATTCTTCAGTGTTGTACCTGCTCAAAGGGAGTATGGGTCTCTATGCCGGTCGTTTGGTGTCATTTCTTGCCGCGGCTTTCGCGACATGGCTGTTCAATCGTGCAATTACCTTTCGTGAACAAAATTCCGGGCATTCGAAAGCAAAAGAGTTTGGAATATATCTTGCCTTGATGGCAATCGGGGGGACAATCAATATTGCAGCGTATTCATTCCTGGTTGACAGCTATTCGATAATTGCATCGCACCCGGTTATCGGGGTTGCCGCAGGGAGCCTTGCCGGTATGTCGGTTAATCTTCTTACGTCCCGCTTCATATTGTTTCGATTTCAGAAATAATACAACGTTTCGTTTACACGTTTTGCACTCGATGCCGACGTCAAGTGACAAGCAGGGGCGGTTTCAGAAGCTCCAGAAGTCGCGGTCGAGGTTGCGGTACTGGATGCCCTGAACGAGATGGCGCATTTCCACACGATCCGATCCGTCGAGGTCGGCGATGGTTCGGCTCACCTTAAGGATCCGGTCGTGCGCGCGTGCCGAAAGGTTCAGGAGGTTCATGGCCTGCATGAGCTTTTCGGAGCTTTCGGCAGAGAGCGCGCAGAACTTTCTGATCATTTTCGTGTTCATCTGTGCGTTGGTGTACACGCCGTTGCATGATGCGGCAGTGAACCGCTCGTGCTGGCGTTGCCGCGCCTGCATGACCCGCCTGCGGATGTCGCGCGAGCTTTCCGCCGGCGCTCCCGAGAAGAGTTCGGCGTTTTCCACTTTCGGCACGTCGATGTGGATGTCGATCCGGTCGAGCAGCGGTCCGGATATTTTCGACAGGTAGCGCTGGATCTCTCTCGGCGTGGCGGTAAGATTGCCGTCGCGGTCCTTCAGGGCTCCGGCAGGGCTGGGGTTCATGGCGGCCACGAGCATGAAGCCGGCAGGGTAGCGGGTGGTTACCGATATTCTCGATACCGTCACCTCGCGGTCTTCCAGCGGCTGGCGCAGCACTTCGAGTGCGCTCCGGCTGAATTCGGGCAGTTCGTCGAGAAAAAGGATGCCGTTGTGCGCAAGGCTCACCTCTCCGGGTTTGGCAGTGGTTCCGCCGCCGATCAGTGCGACGTTGCTGGTGGTGTGGTGCGGATTGCGGAAAGGGCGGGTCACCATCAGCGGGCGATCCCGTTCCAGCAGGCTCGCCACGGAGTAGATTTTCGTGGTTTCCAGCGACTCTTCGAAACCGAGCGGGGGGAGGATGCCCGGCAACGCTTTGGCCAGCATGGTCTTGCCGCTTCCCGGAGGGCCGATCATGAGCAGGTTGTGAGCGCCGGCTGCGGCGATTTCGAGAGCTTTCTTGGCGGCCTGCTGCCCCTTGATGTCGGCGAAGTCCACCGGGTATTCCGGTTCCGAGGTGAAGAGTTCGGCAACGTTCACCTCGACGGGAGGCCGGCTCTCCTTGCCGTTCAGCAGCGCGACGGTTTCGTTGAGGGTTTCCACCCCGAACACCTCGATGCCGGAGTTCGAGGCCGATACGGCCACGGCAGCTTCAGCCGCATTGCCGAGGGGCACGATGATCCTGCGGATTTTTTCCCTGGAGGCCATGATTGCTACCGGCAGGGCGCCGTTGACGCGGCGTATCGAGCCGTCGAGGGCGAGTTCCCCCATGATGAGGGTGTCGCCGAAGCGGTGATCGACCAGCTTCAGGGATCCAAGCAGGCCGATGGCGACCGGCAGGTCGAATGCGGTGCCCTCTTTCCTGATGTCGGCAGGAGCGAGGTTGACCGTGACTTTCTTGGGCGGCATGTCGAAACCGGAGTTCCGGATGGCCGTGAGAATCCGCTCGCGGCTCTCCCGGATGGCGTTGTCGGGAAGGCCGACGACAGTGAACGAGGGGATGCCTCCCGAAACGTTGGTTTCCACTTCGACCTTTACGGCGTCGATGCCGACCAGGGATGCCGCTGCGAGTCTTGAGAGCATGGCTTGTACGGAAATGGGTTGGCTGCTGTGCGCTTTTACAGGAATTGTACGCAAAAATACCGTCTGAAGTTACGTTTTTCCTGTTTTTTCGTGCAGCGACAGCCTGATTGCCGGCGGATTCATCCGGTCGTGCGCAACCCTCCCGAGATGGCGTTCACGGTCAGGAACATCTCGGGAAGCATGGCTTCGGCCTGCTGTTCGTGACCGGCATGGTGCAGCCTGCGCCATTCGGCAAGCAGCATGATCTGACGGTGGTGCAGCAGGCGGAGAGCATCCGTGCGCAGAGCGACGAATCTCGTGACGTTGAGCCGCTGTTCTTCGAGCATTTCTCCGTAGAGCCGGTCGATGCAGCTTTTCGTTTTGCGGTGCTCCTCCTCGATCATATCGAGAATGGTTTGCCTGAGCTGCCGATCGCCGACCAGCGATGCGTACTTGCGCATGATGCCGGTATCGACCGTGGCGAGGCTTGTGTCCGCATTGCTCACGATATAGTACAGCGGCGTCCATTCCAGCTCCTTTCTCCGGATTGTATCGGCTACCCCTGAAAAATGTTCTGCAAGATGTTCAAGAGCGGATCCAACACCGTACCAGCCGGAAAGCGAGAATCTCGCCTGGTTCCAGCTGAACACCCAGGGAATGGCGCGCAGATCTTCCAGGCTGCCGTTTCCACAACGCCGGGATGGCCGCGAACCGATGCGGATCAGCTCGATGATGTCGATCGGTGTTGCCTCCCGGAAGAATTTCAGGAATCCAGGCGTTTCCAGCAGTTTGCGATAGGTGCGGTTGGCCTGTTCCGACATGGCGTCCATGACCGGTCTGAG
>Ga0194120_10003929_pt1 | contig 23532 bp, 15 predicted proteins | sample TA2MahCa65mmetaG_FD_148642 | JGI IMG/M metagenome (GOLD analysis project Ga0194120, IMG submission 148642) | Freshwater microbial communities from Lake Tanganyika, Tanzania - TA2015019 Mahale Deep Cast 65m | ecosystem: Environmental > Aquatic > Freshwater > Lake | place: Tanzania: Lake... | reverse complement strand
GGGCGGCAAAACCGGGGGCAAAAAAGGTCCGCCGGGCGCTGCCGGGCACGGCGTGGAGGCGAAAAAAGGCGCCGGCACCGCCGCTCCGCGGCTGGCCGGCGCGGGGCGGTGGATTCTGGACGGCGGGCCTCGTTGACCGGCCCTGCGAACCCTGCTAGAAAGCCGCGCCGCCGGGCTGGCACGCCTGTCCCCCCGGCGCCCCCGCGCACGCGGCGGCCCTCGAAACCTCCTGTTCTCTCGCGCGCTTCGACCGGCGTTCCCCATCTTGGACTCGGTCTTGGCCCCGCAAAGGCGCTCCAGCGCATGCTGCACCTGCTCTCGCCCCTCGGGGCCGCTGTTCAGCACACCGACGTGATTCCAAGGGCTTGCGAGTTGACGCGGTTGGCGCGTGCCGGCCTCATCGACCTCGACGCCACGATCGTCACGCAGGCGGTGTTCTTTTTCGCGCTGCTGATCCTGCTGCCGGGTCTGGTGTACAAGCCGCTGCTTGCGCGGTTCGACCAGCGCGAGGAGCGGACGGAGGGCGCGCGAACGACGGCCAAGGCCATGCGCAAGCAGGCGCGAGAAGAGGTCGCACGGTACGAGGCGGCCGTCGCGGCCCAGCGCAAGGACGCCCTCGCCGAGCGCGCCGCCACGCGGTCCCAGGCCCAGGCCCAGGCCGACGCCATGGTGGCCACCGCGCGCAGAGAGGCCGCCGAGCGTGTCAGCGCCGGGATCGCCGAGCAGCGCACCGCTGCGGAAGCCGCCAGGCAATCGCTGCGGGCCGAAGCCCAGACGCTTGGGGGCGCCATCGCTGACAAGCTGACGCGCGCGTAGCGCCCCGGCGCGGCAGGCCCAACAGGAGCCGTATGCACTCAAATCGTCCACAACCGGCGACGCAAAGGGCCTGGGCCACGGTGGCAGGTTGCACCCTGGCCTTGCTGCCCACGCTTGCCTGGGCCTCGGGTGGCGGCGGCACCTGCAACGCGCACGACGGCTGCTTCGAGTTCCAGGTCCACGGGTATTACATCTTGAACTTCCTGGTCTTTGTGGGCCTGGTGGTGTGGTATGGCCGCAAGCCGATTGCCGCCGCTTTGGACAAGCGCTACCGCGATGTCGCCAAGGAGATCGAAGCCGCGCAGGCCGCCAAGGCGGAGGCCGAGGCGCAGTTGCGGGATTACCAGACCAAGGTCACGCGGCTGGCCGAGGACAATGCGCGGCTGCTAGCCGAAGTGCGCGCCGGCACCGACATCGAGGTCGCGAACATTCTGGCCGAGGCGCGCACCTTGGTCGATCGGGCCACCGCCGACGAGAAACTGCGGCTGGAGCAGGAATCCAAGCGCCTGCGCGATCAGTTGGTCGATGAGACTGCGCGCATCGCCGTCGACCTGGCCGAGCAGTTGGTCCGACAACGCCTCGACGGCGCCGCGCAGGAGCGGCTGGTCCAGGCCGCACTCGCCGACCTCGAGGCGCTGCCCTCCAGTCCGTCGGTCACCGCGGGGGCAGCATGAAGTCCGCTTCGGTCCGTGTCGCCCGCCGCTATGCGCGCGCGGTGGCCCAACTCTGCGAGGCCGGCAACGACGGCGCCCTTGTGCGCGCCACGCTCGACGCGGTGGTCGCGGCCATGCAGGGCGTGCCCGATGCCCTGCCCTACCTCGCCAACCCGACCGTGCCGATCGCCGACCGACGGCAGGTGGTGACGAGCGTCCTCGACGCCTGCAACGCCCAGGGCACCGCGCGCAATCTGGTGCTGCTGTTGCTGGACAAGGGCAGGATCGCCGCGTTGCCCACCGTGCATCGTGAATTCAATGCACTGCTCGATCTCAAGACGGGCCGCGTCGAAGGAAGCGTCGCTGCGGCGGCGGCCCTGGGTGAACCAGCTCTCGCACGGCTGCAAGCGCTGCTCGGCAGAATGGTGGGCAAGCAGGTGCTGCTGACCTCATCGGTCGACCCCGATCTCATCGGCGGCTTGGTCGTGCGCATCGGCAACACCGTGTACGACGCCTCGGTCGCCAACCAACTCGCGCGGCTGCGCCAGACTCTGACAGCCGCGTAGCCGGCTGCCCCTTCCTTCCTTGGACTGCAACGAAAGGACAAGCTCATGAATATCCGGGTTGAAGAAGTCAGTCGCGTGCTGCGCGAGCAAGTCGCGAGCTACGGCGCGAAGATCGACGTGCAGGAGACCGGCCACGTGCTCACGGTCGGCGACGGCATCGCGCGCGTGCACGGTCTGGAAGGGGCGCTGGCCGGCGAACTGCTCGAGTTTCCGCATGGCGTCAAGGGCATGGTGCTCAACCTGGAGGAGGACAACGTCGGCGCCGCCCTGCTGGGCAACGCCAACGTGATCAAGGAGGGCGACCTGGTCAAGCGCACCGGCCGCATCGTCGAGGTGCCCATCGGCAAGGCGCTGTTGGGGCGCGTCGTCAACGCACTGGGCGAGCCGATCGACGGCAAGGGCCCGCTGGCCAACCCGGACGCCGCACCGCTGACCTTCGGCCGCGTCGAGGTCAAGGCCAAAGGCATCATCAGCCGCAAGCCGGTGCACGAGCCGCTGCAAACCGGGCTCAAGCCGATCGACGCGATGGTGCCGATCGGCCGCGGACAGCGCGAGCTCATCATCGGCGATCGCCAGACCGGCAAGACCGCGGTCGCCATCGACACCATCATCAACCAGAAGGGCGAGCACGCCCGCGCCAACGCCGGCGACGCGTCGGCAAAGCCGGTCTACTGCATCTACGTGGCATGCGGCCAAAAGCAGTCGACGGTGGCCCAGGTGGTCAAGAAGCTGACGGACCACGGCGCGATGGACTACACCATCGTCGTATCCGCGGGCGCATCGGAACTTGCGCCGTTGCAGTTCCTGGCCCCCTACACCGGCGCGGCGATGGGCGAGTATTTCCGCGACAACGGCATGCACGCGCTCATCATCTACGACGACCTCAGCAAGCAGGCCGTGGCCTACCGCCAGATGTCGCTGCTGCTGCGCCGGCCGCCGGGCCGCGAGGCGTTTCCGGGCGACGTGTTCTACCTGCACAGCCGTCTGCTGGAGCGCGCCGCCAAAATCCGCGACGAGGAGGGCGGTGGGTCGCTGACCGCACTGCCGATCATCGAGACCCAGGCCGGCGACATCTCGGCCTACATTCCGACCAACGTGATCTCGATCACCGATGGCCAGATTTTCTTGGAGTCGGACCTTTTCTACAAAGGCATCCGGCCGGCCATCAACGTCGGTCTGTCGGTGTCGCGCGTCGGCGGCGCTGCCCAGGTCAAGGCCATGAAGGCGGTCGCCGGTCCTCTGCGGCTGTCGCTCGCGCAATACCGTGAACTCGCAGCGTTTGCTCAGTTCGCGTCGGACCTGGACCCGGCCACGCAGCGGACGCTGGCGCAGGGCGCGCGGTTGACCGAACTGCTCAAGCAGTCGCAATACACGCCGCTCGACGTGGCATCGCAGGTCATCCTGCTGTTTGCGGCGACCGCGCCCGAGGGATTCATCGAGCACCTGCCGGTGTCGGCGCTGCGCCGCTACGAGTCCGAACTTTTCGCGTTCCTGCGCAGCCAGAAGCCGCAAGTGCTCGAAACGATGAAGACGGCTGTGTTCAGGACCGATCTGAAGAAGAAGGACGACGAAGTCCGCCAGGCGCTGGCCGCGGCACTGACGGAGTTCAAGGCGCTTTTCCAGGCGTAGCCGCGCGCGCGGTCGGTGCTGCGGCCGGCGCGCCTTCGAGGTTCCCACCATGCCGAGTTTGAAAGCGATTCGCCGGCGCATCACGTCGGTCAAGTCGACCGGCAAGATCACCCGAGCGATGAAGCTCGTCGCGACCGCGAAGCTGCGGCGCGCCCAGGAGCGGCTGGTGCAGAACCGGCCGTATGCCCTGCGCGTGCAGGAGATGATTCGCGAGTTGGCGCGCGGCGCCGCCACCGACGACCACGTGCTGCTGTCGGTGCGTCCCCCCAGGCGCACTTTGCTGCTGTTGCTGACATCGGATCGTGGTTTGGCGGGCGCCTTCAATGCCAACGTCAACAAGGCCGCGTGGAACTGGGTGCAGCGCAACCGCGAGGGACGCGACCACATCGAGCTGCGCATCGTCGGCAAGAAGGGCCGAGATTTCTTCAAGTCGCGGCCAGTCACCGTTGGGCACGTCTACACCGACGTGCTGAACAACTTGACGTTGGAACGCGCCGCGGACATCGGTCGCGAACTGGTGGCGGCCTACGTCGACGGGGGATTCGACGAGGTGTTCCTGGTGTTCAACGAGTTCAAGTCGGCGATCACGCAGAAGGTGTGCATGGAGCGCATTCTGCCGATTCGGCCGGAGCACACCGAGGTTGAGGGTGCACTGTACGAAATGCCGGCCCGGCCGACCGCGGACACCCTCTACGAACCGAGCAAGGACGCGGTTCTCGACAACCTGCTGCCGATGTCGATCAACGTGCAGGTCTACCGCGGCCTGCTGGAATCGGTGGCGTCTGAAATGGGCGCTCGCATGACCGCCATGGACGCGGCGACCAAGAACGCCTCGGAACTGCTCGCGCGCATCACCTTGCAGTACAACCGCGCGCGCCAAGCCATCATCACCACCGAACTGATGGAAATCACGTCGGGCGCTGAAGCGCTCAAGGGCTGATTGCCCACATCTACCGATTCTCGAAGCAGGAGCCAACATGTCGTCAGGTCGCATCAGCCAGGTCATCGGCGCCGTCGTCGATGTCGAATTCCCGGGCGGGGCCGTTCCCGACATCCTGACCGCGTTGCGCGTCAGCAATCCCTCCATCAACGACAGGCCGTGGAACTTGACGCTGGAGGTCGCCCAGCACCTTGGCGAGGGTTCGTGCCGCACCATCGCCATGGACAGCACCGACGGCCTCAAGCGCGGCCAGGAAGTGCAGAACACGGGCAAGCAAATCCAGGCGCCGGTCGGCGACGAAGTGCTGGGGCGGATCCTGAACGTCGTCGGCGATCCGGTGGACGACGGCCCGCCGGTCCACGCCAAAGAGAGTTGGGAAATCCACCGCGAGGCGCCCAGGTTCGACCAATTGACCACCACGGCCGAAATGTTCGAGACCGGCATCAAGGTCATCGACCTGCTGGCCCCGTACACCAAGGGCGGCAAGATCGGCCTGTTTGGCGGCGCCGGCGTGGGCAAGACGGTGCTCCTGCAGGAACTCATCCGCAATATGGCGGTCGAAAAAGGCGGTTTTTCGGTGCTGGCCGGCGTGGGCGAGCGCACCCGCGAAGGGCGCGACCTGTACAACGAGATGATCGAATCGGGCGTCATTGCTGTCGAAAAAGACGAGCACGGCCACCCGAAGTTCGTGGACGGCCTGCCGCAGATCATCCCTGGCAAGTCGCAGGTGTCGCTCATCTACGGCCAGATGAACGAACCGCCCGGCGCCCGTGCCCGTGTCGCCCTGACTGCGCTGACCATCTGCGAGTACTTTCGCGACGCCCGCAACAAGGACGTGCTGCTTTTCGTCGACAACATTTTCCGCTTTACGCAGGCCGGCTCCGAGGTGTCGGCGCTGCTGGGCCGCATCCCCTCCGCCGTGGGCTACCAGCCGACCCTGTCGACTGAGATGGGTGGCCTGCAAGAGCGCATCACCTCGACCAAGAGCGGCTCAGTGACCTCTGTGCAGGCCATCTACGTGCCGGCCGACGACCTGACCGACCCGGCGCCGGCCACCGCTTTCTCGCACCTGGACGGCACCACGGTGCTTTCACGGGCGATTTCTGAGTTGGGCATCTACCCGGCCGTCGATCCGCTGGACTCGACCAGCCGCATCCTCGACCCGCAGGTGGTCGGCGAGGACCACTACAACACCGCGCGCAAGGTGCAGTCGATTCTGCAAGAATACAAGGATTTGCAGGATATCATCGCCATCTTGGGCATGGAGGAGCTGTCCGAGGATCAGAAACTGACGGTTGCGCGCGCGCGGCGCATCCAACGGTTCTTGTCGCAACCGTTCTTCGTCGCCGAAGTGTTCACCGGGTCCTCTGGCAAGTACGTCAAGCTCAGCGACACCATCAAGGGCTTCAAGATGATCTGCAACGGAGAACTCGACCATGTGCCCGAGCAGGCGTTCCTGATGTGCGGCGCCATCGACGAAGTCATCGAAAAGGCCAAGACGCTGTAGCCGTCGTATCGGGGTCCGCATGCAGGTCACCATCGTCACGCCCGTCGGGGTCAAGTTCGCAGGAGAAGTGGCCTCGGTCATCGCGCCGTCGCAAAGCGGCGATGTCGGCATCCTGCCGGGCCACCAACCGCTCATGGCTGCCTTGCGCACCGGGCCGGCCGTCGTCACGATCCCAGGCCAGGAGGCGCTGTACCTCGTCGTGGACGGCGGGTATGTACACGTGGTCGACGGCGAGAAGGTGTCGATCGTCACCGAACTGTGCGAAGGCTGGCGCGACATCGACGCCGCCGCAGCCAAGGCCGATTACGAGGCGGCGTTTGCCGTGCTGCAAAAGGCGAGCGAGGAGACCGAGTCGGCGACTTGGAAGCTCAAGAAGCACGACGTCGATCTCGCCGATACGCGCATTCGCGTCGCGGCCACGCGACCGTAGGCAGCCCGGAGCCTGCGAACCGTGCGCGGCGCCATCGCCCCATGGCTGTGTGCCTTCGGACTGGCGTCGTGCACCACTTCGACCGCAGTGCTGACCTGGCACGACGCGTGGCGGGCCGAGCAGACGGGCGACTTGGAGCGGGCCGAGCGGGCCTACGCCGCAGCGTTCGAACTCGATCCGGGCCTGGTGGGCGCTGAGTGCAACCGCATTCGCTTGGTCGCTGCGCACCCTGACCGCGCCGCCCAGGCCCAGGCGTCGCTGGACAAGCTTGTCAAGGCCAAGGCGAGCGCACCGGAGGTGGCTTCGACCGCTGCGCTCGCGGCGCTGGCAGACGGCAAGCCGGATCTGGCCCGCAAGCGCCTGGACGCCGCGCGCAAGGTCACCGACAAGGACCGGCCCGATGTCGTCGCTGCGCGGCGCACGGCCGAGGTCAGGGTGGCCGTGGCCTTGGAACGCCACGCCGAGGCACTCGCCGCGGCCGAAGGCCTGGATCTGGCGGACCTTGCGACGACCGATCGCGAGACCCTGGCCGTGGCAGCCTGGAATGCGCAGGACAGCGTGCGGGCCGCCCAGTTCGCGCCCCCTGGCTCCGAATCCGCCCTGTGGGCTGCGTTCGCGCGCGCCGACCTTGCCGAAGTGGTGCGGCGCTCGGCCCGCCTCGACAAGGACCGCGCGACGGCCGCGACGCTGGCGATCGCCGCATGGGCGCACGGCCAAACGGGCGCAGGGCAGGCCGCGCGCGCCTGGCTGGCCGAAGGCGTGGCCCGCGACCCACACGACGCGACGGTGACCCAGGTGGTCGCGGCGCTGGCGCTGCTGGACGGCCAACCGGCGGCGGCCCGCGACACGCTGACCGCGGCGACGGCCCGCGCGCCGACAGCGCCGTGGACAGCCTGGTTCAATTTGGGAATTGCCCAGTTGCGGCTGGGCGACGCGCCCGCGGCGCATGCCAGCTTTGCGCGGGCGGCGACCGCGTGCCCAGCCTGTGCCCAAGCCGTGCGCAACCGCGACGCCTTGGCTGCGCTGGTGGGCGCTGGGCCGTGAACGCCGCAAGGGTGCGGGTCTTTGCACCGGCGTCGATCGGCAACGTCATCGCTGGCTTCGACGTGATGGGCGCAGCCGTGGCTGCCTTGGACGGGGCGCCGCTGGGCGACACGGTCACCGTCGAACCGGCCGCAGAGACCCAGTTGGTCGTCGAGGGCCCCTTCGCGGCACGCGTGCCCGCCGCGGCTGCGGAGAACCTGTGCTGGCGAGCCACCTTGGCCGTGGCAAGCGGCCGTGGAATCCCCCTGCCAGCGTTGCGTATGACCCTGTGCAAGGCAATGCCAGTCGGCAGCGGGCTGGGTTCGTCCAGCGCGAGTGCGGTCGCCGGCGCCGTCGCAACCGCCGCTTGGTTCGACGCGGTGGATGTCCGTGAATTGCCCTCGTTTCTTGAGTGGAGGGCGGCGCGTGCCGGCGAACTGCTCGATGCCGCCGGCAAGGCGGAGGCCCACGCAGCCGGGGCGACGCACCTGGACAACGTGGCCCCGTGTCTGCTCGGCGGGTGGCAGTTGCTGACACCGGCGGGGCCGCGCTCGCTGCCGGTGCCGCCTGGGCTGCGGTGGGTGCTGGCATGTCCGGACTTCGAACTGGCGACCAGGACCGCGCGCGCCGTGCTGCCGGCACAGCTCGATCGCGCGACCGCGGTGGCCCACAGTGCCAACCTGGCCGCCGCGGTCCACGCGCTGCACAGTGGCGAGTGGTTGTTGCTCAAAGCCGCCCTGCGCGACGTGGTTGCGGAACCACACCGCGCTGCGCTGGTCCCGGGGTTCCGCGAAGTTCAGTCCGCGGCCCGGGGCGCGGGCGCCCTGGCTTGTTCGCTGTCGGGTGCGGGGCCGGCCGTGGTGGCCCTGGTGGAACCGGCGAGCGTTCAAGCCGTCTGCGCGGCCATGTGCCGAGGTTTTGCCGAGGCCGGCGTGTCCAGTAGCGTGAGGGTGTGCGCCGTGGACCCGATCGGCGCGCGACCGGGGGCGGCCGATGTGGTGGACCAGTAGCGCCGACCCGGCTCTGCGTGTGGACCTGCGGGCCGCGCTGTCCAGCAACCTCGCGCCCGATGGCGGCCTTTTCTGCCTCGTGCCCGAGCGGTGGAACGACTGGGACGACCTGCTGCGGATGCCCTGGCCGGACCGCGGCGCCGAGATCGTGACACGCCTCGCCCATGGCGCGCTCGATGCCACCGCGGTGCGCCGGGCTGCGCGCGAAGCACTGGACATCGCGACGCCGCTGCGGCGCTTGGATCGGAACACGTATGCGTTCGAGCTGTTCCACGGGCCGTCGCTGGCCTTCAAGGACTTCGGCGCGCGGATGCTGGCCCGCCTGCTGCCGCTGGTGGACGATCGCCCTGGCCAGCCGCGCACTGTCCTGACGGCCACCAGTGGCGACACGGGCGCGGCGGTCGTGGCGGCCTTTCTCGGCGTGCCGGGCGCTCGGGCCGTTGTGCTCTATCCCAAGGGCCGCGTATCGGCGCTGCAAGAGCGGCAAATCGCCTGCATGGGCGGCAATACGGTGGCGCTGCAGGTCGCGGGGTCGTTCGACGACTGCCAAGCGATGGTCAAGGCAGCCTTTGCCGATGCGCGGCTGGCGGGCGACCTGCGGCTGACGTCGGCCAATTCGATCCACGTCGGCCGCCTGGTGGCGCAGATGACCTATTTTTCGGAGATCGCCGGCAAGCTGCGAGCCGCCGCAGTGGACGATGAACCGGTCGTTGCGGTGCCGAGCGGCAACTTCGGCCACCTGTGCGCCGGTCTGTACGCCAAGGCCATTGGCGTTCCTTTGGGGCCTTTGGTTGTCGCCACCAACCGCAACCGCACCGTGCCCGACCACCTGGATGGCCTGGGCTGGCGTCCGCGGCCGAGCGTCGCCACGCCGTCCAATGCCATGGACGTGGGCGCGCCCAACAACTGGCCGCGCGTCGAGACCCTGTTCGGCGGCGACCTGGACCGCATCCGCGGGGCTTTGCGCTGGGGCAGCGCCGACGACGAGGCGACCATGTCGGCACTAGCCCGGTACAGTCAAGGCGGGATCGCCGTGGACCCGCACACCGCCGTGGCCTTGGCGGTGCTGGAACGCGCGCGCCGTCCGGGTGAATGCGGCGTGGCTGTGGCGACGGCCCACCCGGCCAAGTTCGCTGAAGTGGTCGAAACGGCGCTGGGCCAGCCCGTGGCACTGCCCGAACCCTTGCGCGACATTGCGACGCGGACGGTCCCGCTGCGCCCGCTGCCCGCCGACCCCGAGGCCTTGATCGCCTGGTTGCGCATGGGGAGCAAGGTGTGACAAGGGCTGAAATGTCCTATGGTTTCATTGCTTTTGGTCTCGTCGTTGACAGGCGAACGGCCGCGGACGCATCCTACCGGGTCCGCGGTCGTCCGCCTCGGCGCGCGGCCGCCGCCGGCGATCGTCAGGAGCCCGATGCGTTTCTGCCCCGACACCACCTACCTCAATCGAATCGCAGCCGGTTATGCCTGCGGACGTCGGCGCATCTGGCGTGGGCTGGTCGCGGGCTCGGCGATCGCCGCGCTGGCCAGTTGCGGCGCGACCAACTTTGACCGGTTTTCCGGATCCAAGAAGTACAGGCAGTTGCCAGGAGGCGCCGTCATACGGGTGGTGGAGATGCGCGCCGAGCTGCCGCAACCGGTCGAGGTGCTCGGCACGCTCAAGACCAGCACGCGCGGCGACCCCGCGGATCGCACCGAGGCCGAGGCGGCGTTCAGGCGCAATGCGCCGGTGTACGGCTGCGACGCGGTCGCCGAACTGAACTCAGTGCGCATCGAAATCCCGGTCAAACGCAAGAACCGTGTCCTCGGCGCCGACGGCAACCCGCGCTACATCGAGGAAACGACCATCGTCGCAGAGCACCACTGGACCGGCCTGTGCGTGCGCACGGCAGAAGCGCCGCCAGATCCGGGTACTGCGCCCAAGATCGTGGCCAAGGCCGAGCCGGAACCGGATCCTCTGGCGGCCCCGGAGGCCAAGGCCAAGACCAAGAAGGGCAAGCCGGAACCGAAACCCAAAGCGGAACCGCGCCCCGAGCCAAAGGCCGAGCCGAAACCGGAGCCCAAACCAGAGCCCAGAGCCGAGCCCAGGCCTGAGCCCAAGCCTGAACCAAAACCGGAGCCCCGCCCGGAACCCAAGCCGGAACCGAGGCCCGAACCGAAAGCAGAGCCGAAGCCGGAACCCAGGCCCGAGCCCAAGGCCGAGCCCAAGGCCGATCCCAAACCGGAACCTCGACCGGACACCAAGCCCTGGAGCCCGCCCGAGAGGGCTGAGGCGACGCCGCCGCCGAACCCGAAAATCGCCGTCGAGGTCAGCAAGTTCTTCCGCCAGTGGAGTCGCATGGTCATGCAGGGCAACGCCGACGGCCTGTGCGGCGGGCTGGACGAGAATGTGGCGTTCGATCTGTCCAGCAGCCAACCCAAGTTCAAGGTCAAGCAACAAATGGCGGCCGCGGAGGCGTGCGAATCGCTCAAGAGCGGCGACCTGAACGCCTACCTCAAGGAATTCGGGCCCGCCGAGGTCCACGCTGAGGTGGACTACCTGCTGCCCACGCTTTTCGGCCTGAACGGTGGCCCGTTCCTCAAGCTCGAGGAGGCGCAGCAAAAGAAACTGGCCGAGGACGTCAACAAGTCGCGTCAGGCCGAGGGCAAGAAGTTGCTCTTGTGCACCCAGTACTCCGCCGCGCCGATGAGCGAGGATACCTTTATGATTCAAATGGGTTGCGACGGCGTCAACGCGTTTCGCCTGATCGTGCGGCGGCCGGCGGAAAACCAGTTCAAGGTCATCCGCTACATCCACACCCGGCCATGAGACCTGCACACTGCACTCGCTACGCCCTGATAGCCTTGTTGGCCGCATCCGCACTGGCGACTTCCGTCGTTTCCGGCGAGGAACCGGCGCTGTACGTGCCGTTCCAGACGGTGGCCAATCCCGACGCGGCGCTCAGTGTCCACGGCAACCCTGCCGGGTGGGCCACGACGGCGGGCACCGATCTGCGAGCTGCGCTGAACCTGGGCGGAGCGGCTGTCGGCGCCGACCGCGTCGGTGACCACAATCGGGCGGTCGGGTTTGGTGGCTATGCAGCCGTGCCGCTGTCGGCGCTCGCACTCGGCGGCGGCGTGGAATCGGTCGACGCGGGTCGCTCGGGCCCGGCCGTGCGCAGCCACCTGGGCGCTGCCTTGGACCTGGGCGAGACCGTCGCCGTAGGCGCCGTAGCGAAGTGGTCGATGCGCGAGACCCTCGAAACGCTGCGCAGTTGGGACGCAGGCCTGCTGATTCGGCCGGCGCGCTGGGTGTCGGTCGGCGCGGCGCTGCGCAACTTGGGCGATGACGCCTCGCGGCGCAACGGCTTCGAAACGCGGTTCGCTGCGGGCCTTGCGATGCGCCCATGGCTGGGCAGCGACCGCGTCACGGCCAGCGCCGAGGTGCAGATGCCGCTGGACGAAGCGCGTATTGCCAGCTTGGCCGCGACGCTCGCCGTGCAGGTCGCGCGAGGGTTCGACCTGGTCGTGGAGCATGTGCGCTTCGCCGGAGATGTCGACGGCGACACCCACCGCACGGCGCTCGGGGTCCAGGTCGGCCTTGGGCGGTTCGGCATCGCTGCGGCCGGGCACGCGGACCGGGCCGCCGGGGCGAGCGCCGCGCCGGGTGCCGCACTGACGCTGCGCATGTCCACCGACGCGCCGCCATCGGTGATCGACGAGGGGGACCCCGCGGTGTTCGTGGCGCTGCAAGGCGAACTGGTCGAGCGGCGCGGCGCCCAGGGCACCCACCTTGGCGCATTGTTGCTGCGCCTGGATCGCATCGCACGCCGGCCGGGGACGCGTGTCGTCGTCCTGCAGACCGAAAACCTGTCGCTCGACTGGGCCCAGGTCGAGGAACTGCGCGGTGCCATTGCCGATCTGCGCAAGGCGGGCAAGAAAGTGCTGTGGTACGCCGACCACCTCGGAACGCGCAATTTTGGCGCTGCGGTCGCGTGTGACCAGGTGTGGCTGTCTCCGGGCGGCACCCTGCAGGTCCACGGCGTGGGCGCAGATTTCGTGTCGCTGGCCGAGGCCTTGACGCGGGTCGGCGTCGAGGTCCAAGTCGTGCGCTACCGCGCACACAAATCGGCGGGCGAGGCCTTTGACCATGCGCAGCCCTCGCCCGAGCTGGCCGACACGCTGCAGCGTTCGGTCGAGCGCCGGTGGCGCGACTTGGGTGCGTGGGTCCAGGCGGGCCGCGACGTCAGCCCGACCCAACTCGAGGCGGCCCTGTTGCAAGGCGCGGTGTATCCCGACGACGCCAAGGCGGCAGGCCTGGTCGACGCAGTGGTGCCCACCCGGGAAATGGACGAGACGCTGCGCAAGATGGGCTGGCTGGCGCCCGGGCAACGGGTGGTCGCCGAGTCGACGACGCCGCAGCGCAGCCGCCGGTGGGGACCCGTCCCCGAAATCGCCGTGGTCGAAATCGACGGCGCCATCGCCGACCACCGCGAGTCCACCGGTGTTCTAGGTCGGACGCTTGGCGGTGCGGCGATCGCCAAGGTCGTCGAACGGGCGCAGAAAGACGGCGACGTCAAGGCCATCGTAGCGCGCATCGCCAGCCCAGGCGGCTCGGTGTACGGCAGCGAGGTCATGCGCGAGGCGCTGGCCGAGGCCGCGCGCGTCAAGCCTACCGTGGCCTCGATGGGCGGCGTCGCGGCTTCTGGGGGCTACTGGACGTCGCTCGGCGCAGACACCGTACTGGCGGACCGCGGCACGGTGACCGGCTCCATCGGCATCTTGTCGGTGCGCCCGAACACGCAGAACCTCTACGATCGCCTCGGCCTGCGTACGACGCGGTTTGGCGCTGGGCCGGGCGCGGGCGTGATGAGCACCAACCGGCCGTTGTCGCCCGAGGAGCTTGCGCTGGTCGATCGGCAACTTGGCCGGTTCTACGGCCTTTTCCTGGATCGCACCGCGCAGCGCCGCAAACTGGACCGCGACGCGGTGGACGCGCTGGCGGGCGGCCGCATCTGGTTCGGCGACGAAGCCGTGGCCAAGGGCTTGGTCGATCGCAGTGGGGGCCTGCTCGACGCGTTGGCCTTGGCCCGGGTTCGCGCCGGGTTGCAGGAGGACGAGCCGCGGATTCGCTTCCTGCCGGCGCCGACACTGGCGCAGCAACTCAAGGCGGCGGTTGGCCTTGCCAGCGCCGACGACGGGCAGCGGCAGTGGACCGAGATGCTGGTCCGTGCGGCCGGGCCGTGGTTGGACGCAGCCGCCGTCGCTCTGGCGGTGGCCGAGAGCGCTCCTCTGGCCGTGGGCGTGTTGGCCGCCCACCCGCGCACACCGTGATCGTCCGTGATCCTGCCGTGCGGTTCGAGCACCTCACCGTGGCGCGTCGCGGCGTGGGTCCGTACCATGGCGTACGGGCGTGCCGCCGCTCGGGCCGCGTGGACCTATCGCACATGACCTGCCCCCGCGCTGCCATCGTCCTCACCTTGCGCTCATGGCTGGTTTGCGCTGCATGCCTGCCCGCATGCAACAACCCGGATCCGAGCCTCGGCGGCGCCGCATCCGCCGACGCGAGCGCGCCAGACGCAGTGACGCTGGCCGATGGACTCGTCGTGCCGGCCCTCAAACTCGCGTCGGTCACGCCCAAGCAGGGCGACCTCGCCGGCGGTGAGACCCTGGACATCGCCGGCCAGGGCTTTCTGCCGACGGCCCGCGTATTCGTCGGCGCCGAAGAAGCCACTGTGGACTGGCGCGCTGGCACCACGCACATCTACGTCAAGGCGCCGGCCGCCAAGCAACCAGGGACCGTCGACGTCCGCGTCGAGAACGGCAAGACGACCAAGTCGACGCTGAACCGGGCCTACGCCTATCTCGCGACCGTGACCGTCGACGGCTTCGCGCCCGAGGCGGGTTCGATGCTCGGCGGCAGCGAAATCACCGTGCGCGGCAGCGGCTTTCGGGCGGGCGACCGCGTGCTGGTGGCGTACCACGAGGCCGCACAGACCAAGTTCGTCGACGACAAGACCCTGGTCGCGCTGGTGCCGCCGTACTTGGAGGAGCCGGGCGCGGTCAAGACCGACCTGGCCAAAGTACAGGTCTCGGTGCGCCACGGCAGCGGGGTGACCCACGCCAAGGCCACGTTCACCTATGGCCGGCCGCCGCGCGCCGATAGCGTCGCCCCGCCGGTTGTCGGCGTCGACGGCGGAGCGGTGCAGGTGCAGGGTTCAGGACTCGGCAACGCGACCGCCGTGTACGCAAACGGCGCGCAAGGGACGCTTGCGCCCGGAACGGCCACCTCCGTCCGCGGCGCGCAGGTACCGGCGCTCAAGGCCGTGGACAAGGGCGCAACGCCCGGCCCGGTCGAACTGGTGCTGACAAGCCCCTATGGGAATCACAAGCTTTTCCCGGCGTTTGCCTACGTGGCCGATGCCGCGACCCATGTCGCGCTGTACGGCGCATCGCCGGCTTCCGGACCGACCAGCGGAGGCAATACGGTCACCCTCATGGCGGCCATCCCCGAGGGCACTGCCATTTCGGCGGTGACCATTGGCGGCAAGCCCGCGCCGCACAAGGTCAAGGGTTCGTCCATCGAAGTCACCGCGCCATCGGGGTCGGCCGGCGCCGCCGCCATCGAAATCGCCACCACGTCGGGCAGCGCCAGCTTGCCGGCAGGCTACCTGTACATCGCCGACCTCAAAGTGGACGTGGTCGAACCCGGCCTGGGACCGACCGCAGGCGGCGGCGAGGCGCAGGTTCGCGGCAAGGGCCTCCATACCGCGTGCACCGTGCGCATCGGCATGTATTCGGCCAAGGTGCTGTCGGGCAACGCCAAAGGCACTGCGCTTCAGGTCGTCGTGCCTCCGGGCGCCCCCGGGGCGGCGGACGTCGTGGTGCGGTGTGGCGGTCTGGAGGTGACCCTGCCCGGCGGCTACGGCTACGTAGATGGCCACGCGCGCATCAACGCCGTCAGTCCTCCGTCGGGATCCACCGGCGGCGGCGCCACGGTCAAGGTCCATGGCAGTGGGCTGCGCCCGGGCGTCAAAGTGTTCTTCGGCGGCAAGCCCACGCTGGGCCTGACCTTCGTCCACAGCGGCTTGTGCGAGGCCAAGATCCCGCCGCACCCCGCTGGCCTGGTCGCGGTGGACCTGATCGACGGCGACCTTTTCGACACGCTCGTCAACGGCTTCAACTACTACGCGCCTGGCACGCCAGAGGGCGGCACCTGGGGCGAAGGGGTCGGCGGCACCTTGAACGTGACGGTGCTCAACATCTACACGCGGGCCCCCATCGAAGACGCCGTGGTGCAACTCGGGTCCCCCGGCGAGGCGATCTACCACAAGTACACGGGCGTGACCGACGCCAAGGGCATGGTTGTGTTCAGCGGATCTGATGTCGTGCCGCCCATCCGCGTGTCAGCGACCAAGCCTGAGTTCACGGCGAGTTCCATCATCCATTTCGACGCCAGCAACGCGACGCTGCTGCTTTTCCCGTACACGCCGCCGTCGAGCGGCCAAGGCAACGGCAATGCCGCCGCGTCGTCGTCCGCGTTGCTCAAGGGCAAAGTCGTCGACATCGACAAGTACTTGCTGATTCCGCCGGCCAACTGCCTGGGCTCGACGGACGCGGGCGATTTGACCTGCAAGTCTTGCGCGCAACCGGTGGATTGCACGGGGACGACCTCGGACGGCACCAACTTCCATTGCGTGAACAACGGCCCGGCCGGTCAGCGCTGCCTGCCCTCGTGCGCCGATTCCAATAGCTGCAAATCCGGCTTTGTGTGCGTACCAGACGAGGTGGCTCCCGGGGCCAAGGTGTGCAAGCCGACCATCGGCATCCGCAAGGTCTACTGCGCCACGACGGTCCGCGACATCGACGCCGACGAGCAGAACCCGATTCCCTCGACCGTCGGCAACGGCGGCGCCCTGCCCTACCCCACGGCCCCGGTGGACGAGAAGACCGGCGAGTTCGAAATCACCAGTCGCCTGGATGAATTGGCAGTCGTCTGCATCGGCGGCTACATCAGCAACGCCACCAAGAAGTTCGTCCCTTCGGCAATGGGCGTGCGCCGCCACGTCTTCCCAAAGCCCTACATCGACAAGCCCAAGGACGCCATCACGGGCCTTGAAGTGCGGCTCACCATCCCGCTCAAGCGCGAGTTGCAAGTTCGCCTCGACCACCCGCAGCCCTATTACGGCGGCATGGGCGGCCAGTTGGCGCTCAAGGCCTGGCTCGACCTGGGCAGCGACGGTCTGGTGCGTCTGCCTTCGCTGGTCAACCCCGGCAACCTCGGCGGCGGGACTACCGTCGTCGACGACGTGCCGCTGCCGTATCAGCCGGTCATGTTGCCGGCGGGGATGACCGACGCGACCTACACCTACTATGCCCATGCGCTCTATGGCCAGTCTGAGGAGATCGGCCCGGTGTCGCTGACCATCCACGAGGGGCTTGTGCAACCCGGCGATGCCAACCTGCGCGTGCGCAAGCCCGACGGCACTTCGGTGGAGGACGCGCTCGGCGTCCACCAGACCTTGACCGGCGTCGTCGCGGGCCCGGATGGCAAGGTGCTGATCCTCGGCCGCAATGGCGGTCTGTGGCGGGGACCGGTGCAGGCGCCTCAGTTGCTCTGGCTGCCCCCGGTGGTCGACCCCTACGCAACGCCAGCCGCGGCCCTGGCGCTGGCTGGCACGCCCACCGATGCCACCGTTGTCGGCGCAGGTGGCATGGTGCGGCGCGTCGCGGGCAACAAGGTGTCGAACGAAGCGAGCGGCACCAAGGCCGACCTGTTGGGCGTCTGCCACGGCGAAGGTGCCCGTGTGGCGGTCGGCGACGCGGCGACGCTGCTGGTGGACGAGGACGGCTCCTGGCAGCCCAGGCCATTGCCCGTCCTCGGCAAGGCCGGCCTGCGTGCCGTCGCCTGCGCACCGGACCTGGCAGTGGCGGTCGGGGACGACGGCTGGGTTGTCGCTGTGGACCTCGCCGCAGGTGGGGCGGCCAAGGCCACCAAGATTGCACCGGTCGCGTTGCACGCAGTGGCGTGGCGCGCCGGCACCTTCTATGTCGCCGGGGACAAGCCGGCCGGCGATGGCCCAGTCCTGGTCAGCGGCAGCGGCAAGGGCCTGTGGCTCAATGCGTGGCCCGCCGGCACGGTGACGCCGACCTTCAGGCCGCTGCGGGCCGTAGTGCCGCTGGCCGACGGCGCGCTGATCCTGGCTGACCGCGAGGGGCACGTGGTCCGGGCCGACGCCAAGGGCACGACCGACGAGTCGAGCGAGCGCCTCGACCTGCGCCCGCGCGCTGGCGCCGTTCTTCCGGACGGTGCCGCCGTGCTGGTGGGCGAACCGGGGCTGTGGCTCGGCCCGTTCTTGACGGTGCCCACGATCGACAAGCCCCTGCCCAATACAGGCCTCTCAGGCTCCGTGCCGGTCGAATGGTCGGTGGCGCCCGGGCCGACGCCGTCGTTTTCGCGCGTGCACCTCGACGGCAACCTCGACCCGAAATCGGGGTGGGGCTTCCCGTTCTGGTGGATCTACGTCGGACCGGAGATCACGAACTTCCTGCTGCCGGACTTCGAAGAAAAGGGCATCCAAGTGTTCATCGACAATCCCAAGATTCAATATTGGGTGCGCGTCGACCGCGGGTTCGTACCGGGCTTCTCGATCAACGGCTTTTCGACCCTGGACCTGGAATTCGGCCGGTGGCGATCGCGGGCGACCAACACGGTCAAGCTCGGCTCAAAGTAGCCGCTGGTGCGGGCCATGCGACAACTGACCGCGCGCGACGAGGCCATCCTTGACGCCGTCCAGACCCGCTGCGCCGTTTTCGGCCGCGACGAATTGCTGGCCGTGCGCGTCAGCGGTCGCGACGCCGTCAAGTTCCTGCACGCGATGATCACGCAGGATGTCAAGGCGTTGTCGCCAGCCGGCGCCGACTCGGCGTGTCTTTGCGATCCCCAGGGCGCGATCCTGGCAACGCTGCTGGTTGTCGTCCACGGCTCCGAGGCCGTGCTTTGGACCGACCGCAGTCGCGCGGCTGGCTTGGTCGACGCCCTGGACCGCTACGTCATCGCGGACGACGTCACGTTGCTCTTGGACGAAAGCGTCGCCCTGTGCGAGTGGGTCGGCCCGATGGCCCCGGCCTTGGCGCAGGCGATCTTCGGGGCAGAGGCACAGAGGGTGCCGACCTTCGAGCGCGTTGCCGGCCATTCGGTGTTGTCGTGGCGCGCGGACCTCGCGACGACCCCGTCGCCCTGGTGGCAAGCGGCGCCGCGGTACTGGATGCAGGTGGACCGCGATGCGCTGGGAGATGTCGCCGCCGCCTTGGTCGAGGCTGGCGCCCAACCGGGCAGTCACGCGGCGCGCGAGGCCCTGCGCGTCGCGTGTGGCGAGCCGCGCCTGGGCCTGGACGTGGACGACGGCAGCCTGCCGCTGGAAGTCGGCCTCGCCGCGGCGGTCAGCTTTCGCAAGGGGTGCTACCTCGGCCAGGAGGCCATCGCCATGATGAAGTACCGAGGGCAACCGCGCCGCTACCTCGCGTGGGTCTCAGGCGAGGTAGCGGCCCCTGATGTGGGCGCAGGCTGGCTCCTGCGGACCGCGGAGGGCAAGCGCGCAGGGCGCCTCGGAACCTGCGTGCGGGCCACGGATGGCACGTGGCGCGGACTCGCGGTCGTGCAGCGCAAGATGGTCGAGCACGGCGCCCGCTTCACCGCGCACGGCGAGGCCGAGGACGAACCCGCGACGGTGACCCTGGTCGCCACAACCATGCCGCTTGCATCCGAAACACCGGCAGGACAAGGACCATCGCCATGATCATCGGCTTGACCGGCCGCAACGCCTCGGGCAAGGGCACAGTGGCCCGCTGGTTGGTCGAACGCGGCTACCACTACGCATCGCTGTCCGACGCGATCCGTCGCTGGCTGGCCGAGCAGGGCGTAGAGGCCACGCGCGACAACCTCACGGCTGCGGGTCGGCAGTTGCGCAGCGAGGGCGGACCTGGGGTGCTCGCCGAGCGGACGCTGCGCGCGTTGCCGGCCGGCCGGCCCTGCGTGGTGGACTCCATTCGCAACCCTGCGGAAGTCGAAGTCCTGCGCCGATCTCCGGGGTTCTGGCTGGTCGAGGTCGTCGCCGACGAGCGCGTCCGCTACGAGCGTCTTCGCAGCCGAGCCCGGGCGGGCGACGCCGCATCGTTCGAGGAATTCCAGCGCCAAGAAGAGGCGGAACTGACGTCGGCCTCAGCCGCAGGCCAGCAGTTGGTTGCGACGGCCGCGCTGGCCGACGAGACCCTGCGCAACGACGGCAGCGAAGACGACCTGGTCGCCATCTTGCAGGTCCGGGAACCGCAGTGGCACGAGCCGCACAAGCGCATGTGAATACGAACGCTCCGGGCCAAGGAGCCTGTCGGACTATCGTCCGACAGGCTCCGTGGTGGTTGCGATCGAGGCAGCGACCAAGAACTGCCTGAAGTAAATTCAGGCAGTTTCGGTCGCTGGCAGGCCGCAGCCGCGGCCTGCCTAGGAGCCTGTCGGCCAGAATCTCGCGATTCTGGCGTTTCACCGACAGGCTCCTAAGGGACTGGAAAATAATAAGTCGATCACTCTCACATCAGGACGGAGCCGCGAGTCGGACCTTTGGTCCGCGAGCTGGCGACCCACGGAGCAAGCAAACGGGCCCGAGAAATGATTGAGTAAATCATCTCCTGGCCCTAAACCGGCCCACTGTGCCCGCAGCATGGCCGGGAGATGCGAGAGAGCCATGGCTGCGGCCCCGCTTGGCGTGAGCCGCCCGCTCTCCTACTTGCAGTCCTTCGAACAGGTCGCCGGCGTCTCGCCCGGGTCGCACTTGCCGTTGCCGCAATAGGGCATGTCCATCTTGCAGTCCTTGTCGCAATTCGTCAGCGTTTCTCCCTTGTTGTACTCGCACTTGCCGTCACCGCAGACCGGCGGCGTGCTGTCACAATCTTGCGGGCAGTTGCCGGGGGTCTCGCCATTGGCGACATCGCACTTGCCGTCGCCGCAGCCGCTGGCCAGCTTGCAGTCTCCGGGGCAGTTCTGCTCGGTCTCCTGTTTGTCGATGTCGCATTTACCATTGCCGCACAAGCACTTGCCTGGTCCAGTGCAGTCCTTGGGGCACGTGTCGCAATCTTCCTTGCTGGCGGCGTCGCATTTGCCGTCGCCGCACGCGGGCGGCTGCGTGCAGGACCCGGCGCAGTCCAATGGGCATGAGGTACAGGTCTCTCCGCCCGCCGCATCGCACTTGCCATCGCCGCACTGCGACGACGGACAGGTCCCGCAATCGGCTGCGCACTCCTTGCAGGTTTCGCCGCCGACGCCGTCGCACTTGCTGTCGCCGCAGGGCGGCCCGCAGTCCTTGTAGCACGTGGTCGCCGTCTCACCGGGATCGCACTTGAAGTCTCCGCACTTGGCCGTGCCACTGCCACCGCAATCGGCAGGGCAGTTGTCCTTGTTTTCGAGCTTGGTGTAGCAGAACCCGTCGCCGCAACTGCTCTTGCAGTCCTTGTCGCAGTTGATGGGCTCCTCGCCCTTCTCGTGTTCGCACTTGCCGTCGCCGCAGACGGGCGGCGTGGTCATTGCGCAGTCCTTGGCGCAGTTGGCCGACGTCTCGCCTCCGGCGATGTCGCATTTGCCATCGCCGCACACTGGCTTGCAGTCCTGCGGGCACTTGAAGGTGTCCTCGCCGTTTTCGCACTTGCCGTTGCCGCAACCGCCGCCGGTCGAGGTGCACGCGCAGTCGATGGCGCTGGCCTCGACGGTGGTGATGTCGCTGTTGGCGAGCGTGTCGACCAGGATGCGTTGGGTCTGGTCTTTGGTTCCGTCAAAGGTGACCAGCCACTCGGCGGCGCACATCGCTGGCGCCGGCCCGCCTGATGTGCCGCACTTCTGCTGCTTGAGCGTCAGGTCGGTACACGTCAGCGGCGCGGTGCAGGACTGTGCGGATGAGGCGGCCGATGCAAGGAACACATGCACGGACTGCTGCGCGAGGGGCGCAGTACCAAAGGTGCCGTTTCCGGTCACACGAATCAGCACCTTGACCGTGCCACTGCAGCTGGGGTTGACCGTGAACGACCACTCCTTGCCGCCGAGCGTGACACCGCCCGCACAACCGTTGGTCGAGAGCACGCTGGTGACGTTCGGATCACCGGCGAACAGGAATTTGCCAGGTTGGCCACACAGAATCGCGGTGTCCTTGCACGAACCGGCACAGGTGTTGGTGCCGGCCTTGCAGGCGCCCGCGGCGCAAGTGTCTTTCTGGGTGCATGCCGATCCGTCCTCGCACGGCTCGCCATCTGGCGCCGCGAAGTTCTTGCATCCGGCCTTCGGATCGCAGCTGTCCGCGGTGCAGGAATTGCCGTCGTCGCAGTTCTTCTTGGCGCCAGGCGTGCACGTGCCGGCCTTGCACGCATCAGTCGTGCACAGGTCGCCGTCGTCGCAGGGGGTGCCGTCGGCCTTGCCCTGGCAATTGGCGGCCGGCGCGCAGTCGGCGATGCAGCTCTTCGCCGTTTCGCCCAGCGCTTCCTCACATTTGCCGTCGCCGCACTTGGGACCGATCCCTTTGCAGTCGAGCAGGCAGGTGGTCTCGGACTCGCCCTTGAGCAACTCGCACTTGCCGTCGCCGCACACCGGCTTGGCGCAGTCCTTGGGGCAGGTGCTCTCGGTCTCGCCCTGCACGCAAAGACCGTCGCCGCACACGATCGGCGCGGGCTTGCAGTCTGTGTTGCAGTTCTTCTCCGTCTCGCCCTTCTGCGCCTCGCACTGGCCGTTGCCGCAGGAGCACTTGCCGGGCGCCAAGCAGTCCGAGGGGCAGTTGGTGCAGTCCTCCATGGAGGCCGGGTCGCATGTGCCGTCGCCGCAGGTCTGCCCGCAGCTCGCCTGGCAGTCGATCTGGCACGTGCTGCATGTCTCGCCGAGGTCCTTTTCGCAGACGCTGTTGCCGCAGACCGCCTTGCACGGACCGCAGTCGGCCTGGCAGTTCTTGCACGTCTCGCCGGCATAGGGCTCGCACTTCTTGTCGCCGCAGGGCGGGCCGCAGTCGGCGTAGCAACTCGTAGCTGTTTCAGGCAGTTGACACTTGTCGTCGCCGCACACGGGACCGCTTTGGCCTTGGCAGTCGCTCGGGCAGGTGGTTGCCGTCTCCTTGTTTGGATCGCAAAAGCCGTCGCCGCAGCCTTGTGTGCCCTGGCCTTTGCAGTCGGCGGCACAATTGAGCGCAGTCTCCTTGTTGGGATCGCACATGCCGTCGCCGCACACGCTGACGCACTCTTTGGGGCAGGACTTCTCGGTCTCGCCCTTGGTCCACTCGCACTTGCCGTCGCCGCAGACCGGCGGCCCGCAGTCCTTGAGACAACTGCTGGCCGTTTCGCCCGGGTCGCACTTGCCGTTGCCGCAGACCGCGCAGGTATTGGTGATGAACGTGCAGGACCCGCCTACGCACTTGTCGCCCGTGGAGCAGCTTTGACCGTCGTCGCACGGTGCGCCATCGGCCAACTTCTCGATCTTGCATCCGCTCGTGGGGTCGCAGGTGTCTTTGGTGCATAGGTTGGCGTCGTCGCAGTTCTTGGGCGCGCCGGGCGCGCACTTGCCAAACTTGCACGCGTCCTTGTCGGTGCACGCGTTGCCGTCCTGGCACGGTCCGCCATCGGGAACCGGCGGGGCCACGCAACCGACCACCGGATCGCACTTGTCCGCAGTGCAGGGATTGCCGTCGTCGCAGACTTTGGGCGCAGCCGGGGCGCATTTGCCCAGCACGCACGTCTCGTTGGTGCACACGTTCTTGTCGTCGCAGTCGGCGGGCAGTTTGCAGGCGGGGGGCGGCGGCAGCTCTGCGGTTCCGCCGTCCAGTGGCGGCAGCACCGTGTCGGGCGGCGGCAGCACCGTGTCAGGGGGCGGCAGCACCGTGTCGGGGGGCGGCAGCGCCGTGTCCGGGGGCGGCAGCGCCGTGTCGGGAGGCGGCAGCGCCGTGTCCGGGGGCGGCA
>Ga0194120_10003927_pt1 | contig 23535 bp, 25 predicted proteins | sample TA2MahCa65mmetaG_FD_148642 | JGI IMG/M metagenome (GOLD analysis project Ga0194120, IMG submission 148642) | Freshwater microbial communities from Lake Tanganyika, Tanzania - TA2015019 Mahale Deep Cast 65m | ecosystem: Environmental > Aquatic > Freshwater > Lake | place: Tanzania: Lake... | reverse complement strand
GAGCCAAAAATATGGGCGTGAGAAATCCTTGCAAACATTCCTCTTGCTTTTCGTCCTGATCAGCTTCCCAAATATTGCCGAGGCCCGGCGTTTGGGGGATCCAACCCCTTGGGACTGGATCTTTGCCAGTGATACGCCCCTTGCTGCGCCTGTCCAATTGCCAAAAAAGCCAAAGGCATATGATGCGGGCTATACAAATGAAACAAGCGGCTGGGATGCGAATGATTTCCCTGGCGCGCATATATGCGATTCGCCCTGCGCCGCGATCAGGTAGTCTTGGCTTTTCATGATGAGTCACGTTTTACAGGAAGCAGTTCAATGAAGCGGATCGGTTTCGTCCTAGGGTTTAATTTAATAATTTGTGCAGCATTTGCTCAATCCTCTCCTAATTCAGGCGCCTACTTAGAACCGCTCAGCAATACGCAAATATCGAGCGCGGAAGGATGTGTTATCCAAGGAGATGACGGGCGCATTCTGATCGATAATCAAGTAAAGATTGGCGGCCGATTGATCCCAGTTCATGTAACAAATATTACCCGTACGTCTAAATCTTGGGAGGGAGACTCCCTATCGATTTTTTTCCAAATAATGACCGGGAGCTTGCCTGAGACGCCAGACGGCGACTATCGGGAGGGCAAAAGCCCTTGGGGCGTTATTCGGTTAACCTACAACGGGCAACGGGGCGATATGCGTGGGCGTGAGCAGTGCAATGGGTTGTAATCACGCTTTAATTAACGCTTTTTTTAAGTGGGATGTTCATTGCAACAATGGGTGCGGCCATAACCGACAGATGAATGAAAATTCTGGGGCTTTAATTATGTATTTTAAGCTAGCTCGCTGTCTTATTCTTTCGAGCGTATTAATTTCTTATCTTACTATCCCGGCCAATGCAGAAGATTTAGAGATGATGAATTGTTTTGTATATTCTTATCAGAGTGGGTTGCGTCTGGCTGAATTACAAAATGAAATAAATAAGAAAAATAACTCTAAAGACGTTCAAGATCTCATTAATGAAATTGGCGGGAGAAACTTAATTGAACAGGCTGTTTTTGATACGGATACAATTGCAGAATCTTTTTTGACGATGTTATCAAAAAAAGAATCGATAAAAAGCGGCCAAGCACTCTTTAATAGGCCTTCATTCAAATTTTCTACCGCACTGTACGATGCAGATAATTCAGGAAAAGGTCTAAAAGAACGTTTCTTAAAAACCTTTGCTGTGATGCAGGCCTGTGTAAATAAATTTATCCTTAAAATTTAACTCGTTATTATTTGTTTAAGGCTAACGCGCAGATTTCAGTAAACGAGCCTTTAAAAACAACGGGTCATCTATTTCAGGGAGCATCGTTCAGGACAGCTCAGCGAAAACCTTGTAAGAGAAGACTTGAGCTTAAAATGAGGGCGTAAACGCCTAAGCCAGCAACAAGGCTTTTTTCGATATCAGAGAGTGTAGCGCGACCGGTCATAAGGCGTTTGAATTGCATGAGCTCGTAACGCATTAATAATACTCTTTGGTTTCGTTCGGACGATATTGAACGCTCTTTAGAAAGGTTAGGAGTCGCTGATTTGCGTAAATATTTTATTTAAAATTTTTTAAAAAACGGGCAAAATTACTGCTTTGGCGATCTGTGTAATATGCGCCCCGAAAGCTGGGGGGGTTACGGCGCGGGTAGGATATAGGGCGTTAAACGCCACAAATTTCTGACCCATCTTATTGAGCGGCCATTAGCAATAATATCAATTTCCTCGAGATCGCAATGTGGATCAATGAGGATGTCAAAAGATTCGCCTCGCCTGAAAATCCGGCGGTAATCTTTTTCTAGTGTCAGGGGTAGGTGGTATTGTCGTATCCAGTCTCGGCGTCCGGCGTTGAGTTGATGCAGACGTTCTTCCGGCGATAGGCAGAGGCCAGTATTAATCTGAGCGCTTGAGATGCGCGCTTTTGAACCGATTACGCTGCAACTTACTCTTTCTTTTCCTGGATAATATTCGCAATTCAGTAAAGATTCTTGCGCAAATACAGGCCTCATCAAGGCGCCTAAACTGAAGATAATCGTAAGTATAAAAAGAAGGTTCGGGCCGCGGCACATAACGACATCCGTTTTTCTTGATGAAAGGTGAGTTTTTTTAAGCTTGAGTTATTCTACTTTTATTCCTCCAGGAAACAGACTAGATCAGTCGAGAGGAGAGAATATGATAATATTTATATGGGTTTAGGGTAGCATAGCAACGACAAATTTTTAGCCTGAGCGATTAATTTAGTTAGTTGTCAAATATCAGTTTGAGTCAGCGTTTCCATCTTTGGCTGCGGTAGATAAATTTCTAGCCTGTCGCCGATCAAAGTGATTTAAAAAATTATTTCGTTCCTGAGACTTTTTCGAGGCGTTTCTTGTCTGCGTCAACGAGCTTAATTAGCGCGTTGCATTTTTGTAGATTGCCTGGGTTTTGCTCTGTACAAATTTGGTAGGCGTCGACGGATTGAAACTCAGCGTCTCGCGCATAGACCTTATCATCCACACGATTACTAGATGTGGAATTGCAGCCTGCGACCGGTAGAAGAAGAAGCATAAGTGAAAGATATCTTTTGAGCATTGCCTTAAACCTTGCCGCTGCAATGATTTCCTCGAGGCGATTTAAGCGCCAAAGCTGGTGATTTAGCCCAAGGGGGTGAAAAAGTCATTAATATCAAGCGCTGGTCCCACCTTTTTGCGGCGACCCTCCCTGCTGAGGGGCTGTTTAAGTTATAAGATTTTGTAGCTATCCGTCTCGGGGCTATTATGACGGGACGTGCCACTCGGCGGGTTGGGAGTAGCTCATTTGACCAATTTACAATCAACGCTCGTCTTTTTAATGGCGCTTCTAGCCTTTGAGGCCTATGCGCAGGAAAAAATTAATAAGCCGGGATTTATTCCTGCAGGAGTCATGGTCTGCGATGACTTAGATTGCAAATTTTTGTCAGAGTCTCATGAGACAGCGGCAAAAATAGTTAGTTATGAGCCTGCTGTCGGCGTACATGTGCTTCTCAACGGTAAATCCTATGTTGTCCCTGGAGAAGAAGTTTTTATTCAAAATAATGGATGCAGATTACGTCTACATGCCTATGTGACGAAAAATTTTGCTTGTGAGGATCTCGTATCGACGCAAGACGGCTCTGATCAGAATAGCCCTGGGAGCGCCGCTGTCCCGCCAAGAGCATTGCCGGAGCATGGACAAATGTTTGCCGATCCATTGCAAAGAACGCTTGGTGGAAAGACAAATTCTTCACCGCGATGATGGATAAGCGATAAAGCCGAGGCGCTCGCAGGTTTTATGGGAATTCTATTTTAAAATAGTTGTTTGTTTTAAAGATTTATAGCCATCCTGATATCCGGTGCGATAGGCGGGTTCAATCGGACGTTCAAAGTCCTTTTCCGAATTGGCTTGGAGATTATACATACCTACCGAGCGGTCGGCTTGACCATCAGAAAAGCCATCTTTGTAATATTGACAATTTTCTTTACTCAGTTGAGCTGGACACAGCGGAGAGCTGTCTCTGTCCAATTGAGCTGACCCGGCGAACATTAAACTTGAGGACGTTGCAAGCGCTAAAATAGAAATAAGCCATGATTTTCTTTTGATCATCATTCTGGTCTCGTTGAATTATGTCCAAAAAAGCGTTTTTTTCCAGAGGGCTACTGATGTCCGCGATGGATAATGAAGTAAACGGCTCCTTTATCATTGAGCCGCCAAATGAAGCTGACTTTGTCGGCATTTCGCGGTGTTTTCAAGAAATTTACGGCGGTCATTATTTCCATGCGGAGCTCTCTTCCGCAACGCTCTATTGGGAGAAAGTAAGGGCGGGAGCGCTCATCCCTTTAGTTGCCCGCGCTCCAACGGGTGATGTTGTCGGGCATATTGCGCTTGAGCGTGAGGGGGGCGCAAGTGTCGCTGAACGCGGAGAGGCGGTTGTTTTACCTCAATACCGTGGACATCATTTACTAGAGGCGATGACAGAGCGCTTGAGGCTAGAGGCCAATAAGAATTCTTTAGTTGGCGTCTATGCTAAACCTGTTACGGTCCATACTTTCTCACAGCGCAATGATGATCGAGCAGGGATGACTACTTGCGGCTTAATGTTGGGAGTTTCGCCTGAATCCCTGATACCAAACAATATGCCGGCTCCAACGCTTGGACAACGACAAAGTGTCGTTTTAACCTTTTCCTTCTATCAGCCGCCAAATAGAAGAGCGGTTTTGTTACCAGCGCCTTATGGGGAAATCCTTGAAAAAATATATACGCAGTTGAAAGTAGATCTTATTCAAGGAATAAAAAATTATTCTCTGGCGCCCCAATCAAGTGCTGAGGTCGAAGTTGACAGTAGAAATAATGGGTTGATCGTTTTTAAAAAAATAGGTCGTGATTTTGAGAGTATATTAAGTCGCGCGCTTGCGACATTTTCGAAGGCTAGCGTTTACAGCGTACAGCTTTGGGCTCCAATGAGCGATCCCGGACTGGAACAGCTTGTGTGTCTTTCAAGAGAAAATAAATTTTTCTTCTGCGGTCTCGGTCCAGCATTTCTAAATGGCGAGGATTTACTCATTATGCAAATGCTTAATTGCGATGTTGCGTTAGAAAAATTGCAGTTATTTTCTCAGCAGACTTTAGATCTCGCGAGTTTCATTGCACAAGATCGCTTGGAGATATGACGCGTTCTAAGCTTGTCGCTTTGGTCTATCGGATTGTTATATGCGAAAAGCGGAATAAGTCGCTTTCTGAACTCACATTGCGGTGTAAAAAGCAGGCATTGTAGATTTTATAAAAAACCTGCTTATTTCACATTATTTATAATTTTTTCTGCGCCGGCGCAAAACGGTAACAGAAGGCGATTGCGCCCAGTAGCGCGAGGCCAATCAAAACGGGCGTTCTCGTATCGGCGACTGTGATCAGAATGAGAATGACGCAGACAAGAAAGCTCGCGGCCAGGAGGCTTGTGAAGGGCCAAAAGGGCAAGTTAAAATTCGGAATAGCTTGTCCTTCTCGCGCGAGCATGCGTCGAAATTTTGAATGTGTGTAAAGAATGCTGAGCCACACAAGAATTTCAATAAAGGTAACGGCGGCGGTTAAATATTCAAAAGCCTGGGCCGGAGCAAAGTAGTTCAATCCCGCGCCGGTAAAGAGAAACCCGACAGTTAAGAACATCGCGTACATTGGAATGCCATTGTGCGCTATTTTGCCAAATAGTTTTGGCGCATGTCCCGTTTGAGCAAGCGTGTAAAGGATACGCCCGCTACTAAAGATGCCACCGTTGCAAGAAGAGAGCGCGGCAGTAACGACAACAAAATTTATCACGCCCGCGGCGCGCTCTAGTCCCATACGCTCAAAGACTTGGACAAAGGGGCTGCCGTCCACGCCGATCCGGTTCCAGGGAAAGATTGCTAAGATTACAAACAGAGCGCCGACATAAAAAATGATGATCCTCCAGATGAAAGAGTCGATAGCCATTGGGAGTGTTGTTTCGGGATTTTCGGCCTCTCCTGCAGTAATGCCGATCATTTCAACGCCGACATAGGCGTAAACAACCATTTGCATCGACAAGAGACAGCCCGTTAAGCCGCCGGGAAAAAAGCCGCCAATTTGCGTAAGATTACCAAGGCCGACGGGCGTCCATTGACCAGGAAAACCAAACATAATGACGAATAAGCCCAAGGCGATCATGATTAAAATTGTGATTACCTTGATGAGGGCGAACCAAAATTCAAATTCCCCAAAAACACGCGCTGTGAAGAGATTAACGACGCCCATCATTGCGATTGAAGAAAAAGCCCATATCCATTGAGGCGAATGAGGAAACCAAAATTGCATGTAGATGCCAACGGCGGTGACTTCAGCGATGGCGATGATGGTCCAGTAAAACCAATATCCCCAACCCACCAAGTAGCCCAGAAAGGGGCTTGCATAATTTGTAGCGTATGCTGCGAAGGATCCGGTAACGGGATGATATACGGCCATTTCGCCCAAAGCGCGCAATATAAAGAAGGTCATGGTCCCGGCAAGAATGTAGGCGAGCAAGATTGAGGGGCCCGCAACTTTAATTGCCGAGGCTGAGCCCAGAAAAAGCCCGACACCAATTGTTGAGCCAAGCGCCATAAGTTGCATTTGACGCACGCCAAGCGTCCGTCGGAAGCCTTCTTGGTGCTCTTGCATGAGAATCGCCTTGATCAATTGACAGAAACACAGAGTATCGAGATTAAACGATGGGAACCAGTGTAGGGAGATAAAAAGTCAAAAGATCTTGTGAATGTCAAAAAGATCAGGAAAATTTGTCCCTCTCTCTTTCCAAGAAGCATAGCGCTTGGCTTCACCCTCTAGCTGGGATTAGCGCGGAACTTTGCCTCCGTTCTATTTATTGTGAGGGGTATATTAATTGAATTAGGAATTTAATTATGCGTCTAGATCTAATTGTCTTGAGATAAATTATGTCGCAACATGACGCCGACCGCGTAAGAAAAAGCCGCGCCAAATATGCCGAGAAATGTGGAATTCACATATTGGCTCTCTGCGCCTTGAGAAATAATTTTCATGATCGATGCGCCAATTAAAACGATAAAGGGAAGTGACATGGCAATGCCGACCCAGTAGAGAGCCGCACCTATCTTTTTCTTCATATTCTTTATCCCAATGTTGATGAAGAACTAAAATTAACCTAGGGCAAGAATTCGTCTATTTCCAGTCATGGCGGCGCACTCAAATTTTTTTGCCTCTGTCTAACATTTCGGGTCTTTTTTCTCCATTTGTCGAATGTCTTATTAGATATTTTTCGTCTTTATTCTCATCGGTGGAGCTCTGTTGAAAGTGCTAGTTGCTGTCAACGGGAGATGTCCGCAGGCCGCTGGGCTTTTGGGGAAAGCGCCAAAGAATTGATTTATTATTGTGCACTTGACTCAGCGCGTTTCCGCCACACTTACAAACTTCTGGGAGTTAGCTAAATCCTAGTAATCTTTGGGGAATGGCGAATTTATGGGCTTGGTTGGCGAAATATTCAGGCATACGCCGTAAATGTCTTCAGATCTTCTTGAATCAGCCCCTGCTTGGCTTGGTTCTGGCATGTTAACTTTCACTTTTAACGCTCGGGAGGCGCAACGTGAAAAATTTTAAATGGAAGACTTATTTGCCTTGGGTAATTTTTGTAGCCTTAGGCGGCCTGATGATCTTCATGTACCAGAACCAACAAACGCGCACATCGGGAAGAGAAATCACTTTTAGTGAGTTACTCGTCCAGATCGATGAAGGCCGTGTCCATGATGTGATCATTGCGGGTAACGAAGTTTCTGGTCATTTTACTGACAATCGTTCGTTTCAGACTTATGCGCCCGACGACCCAACATTGGTGCGCAAGCTCCAAGACAAAAATGTGCAGATTTCTGCGCGTCCATCGCATGACGGGCCTACGGGCTTTTGGATGAGCTTGCTTCTTAACGCCCTTCCACTTGTCCTTTTCATTGGCGTGTGGATCTTCATGGCTCGTCGAATGAACGGCATGGGGGGTGGCGGCCAGATGGGTTTCGGCAAATCAAAAGCTAAACTCATGACGGAGACCGAAGGCCGCAAAACATTTGAAGACGTTGCTGGCGTCGATGAAGCCAAAGAGGATCTCCAGGAAATTGTTGAATTTCTGAGAGATGGGCAAAAGTTTCAACGTCTGGGGGGGCGTATTCCGCGTGGCGTGCTGCTCGTTGGACCACCCGGCACAGGTAAAACGCTCCTTGCGCGCGCTATCGCTGGCGAAGCAGGGGTTCCATTCTTCTCCATTTCTGGTTCTGACTTTGTCGAAATGTTTGTTGGCGTCGGCGCCTCACGCATCCGCGATATGTTCGAGCAGGCTAAGAAGAACGCGCCTTGCATCATTTTCGTTGACGAAATTGACGCGGTTGGGCGCCACCGGGGCGCAGGACTTGGTGGCGGCAATGATGAGCGTGAGCAGACACTAAATCAGCTGCTTGTTGAAATGGATGGTTTTGAGGCCAATGAAGGTATTATTCTGATTGCGGCGACAAACCGAGCAGATGTTCTGGATCCAGCTTTGCTGCGTCCCGGCCGCTTCGATCGTCAGATCCAAGTGCCGCCGCCAGATTTCATTGGTCGCGAGAAAATCTTACGCGTGCATTCACGCAAAGTGCCTCTTGGGCCTGATGTTGACTTGAAAGTTGTCGCACGTGGAACGCCAGGTTTCTCTGGTGCGGATTTGATGAACCTTGTCAATGAAGCTGCTCTACTTGCGGCTAGACGCTCAAAACGCATTGTTACGGCGAAAGAGTTTGATGATTCCCGTGACAAAATCTTGATGGGTGCAGAACGCCGCACCTTGATGATGACAGAAGAGGAAAAACGTCTAACCGCTTATCATGAGGGCGGCCATGCGCTCGTCTCTCTTAATATGCCCGGCTCGACGCCCATCCACAAGGCAACGATAATTCCTAGAGGCGGCGCCTTGGGCATGGTGCAGACACTACCGGAGCGCGATCAGGTTTCGCAGACCTACGAACAGCTGATTGCGATGTTGGCAATGGCGATGGGTGGACGCGTTGCAGAAGAGTTGATCTTCGGAGCCAACAAAGTCACCTCTGGCGCAGCGTCTGATATTCAGCAGTGCACGCGCGTCGCTCGTGCAATGATCACCCAATTGGGGTTCTCTGATAAATTAGGCACTGTTGCTTATGCAGAACCGCAACAAGAGCAGTTCTTGGGCTATTCACTTGGACGTCAGCAAAAAATATCAGAGTCAACCCAGCAGCTCATCGACTCTGAAGTGCGTCGATTGGTTCAGGAAGGTTATGACACAGCTAGACGTATTTTGACTGAGAAGCGCGATCATCTTGAAATCTTGGCTAATGGTCTTTTAGAATTCGAGACCTTGTCAGGAGAAGAGATTGTGAATCTCCTGGCCGGACAGAGGCCGGTTCGTGAAGATGTGCCGCCGATGTCGTCAGGCTCTGCGTCAGGCGGAACCTCTGTTCCTTCATCCTCATCGCATGTTGAGGCTGATCTTGGCGGTATGGCCCCAAGCCCTGCGCGCGTTAGCCACAAGTTGTAAGATTGAGGAAAAGCCCGAGTCTATTCGGGCTTTTCCACTTATTACTGGGGTTGGCGGTCGTGCAGTCTTCATCTCACCATTTTAAGTCTAAAGCTTTGTGAGACTTCAATAATCAATTGCATGATTGCACGTGATACAAGTTTTGTAACCTTTCAGGAGATGTCTCCCGCGTTACGAGCTCGTTACTCCCGGGGCAAGTAAAGTGGGTCAGACAGAAGACCGTTCGTGCCTCCCAGCGCGGACGGTCTTCGCTTTTCCGATTAAATAAATCTGTGATTTCGGTAAATTTGATAATTTTTTGGAATTTAATGAGGCTTCGCCAAGATTGAGGAATTTTTTAGACTAGGTTTTGACATCATTCGATGTGCCCGCTGTTGCCGACATCACACATGTGGTTGTGCAAAAATACGCCTTGAGCATTGGCTAAGGCGCTAAGATCATATGCATATTCGTCCAAAAATTTTCTTTAAGTATCCGCCCTACGCAAGGATTTGCTTTGGCTACCTTGGTTTATTCTTGGCGTTAAGTTGGAACATGACTTCGCTTATCTGGGCGCGCTGAGGGCTTAGGATGTGCGTGCTGATATTCATTCGCGCTTCATTTCGCAATGCATTATTTTTGGCTCGTCATCTAACTTTATTTCTGATTGCTTCTTTCTGGCTGTGTCTATCAATCCATGTTGTTCATGGCTCAGAGCGTGTGGCTGAGAAAAAAAATGCGCCACCGCTTTTTTCTTGGGCGGGCATGTATTTGGGGCTGAATGGCGGCGTTGGCGTTCCATTGCACCCAAATGAACATCTACACGCCAATGGCGGGCGCCAAATTCAAACCATTGATCTTTATCCGGGCAGTCAGGTGCGTTCAGGCATCACTTTTGGCGCACAAGCCGGATATAATTGGCAAAAGGATCATTTGGTCTATGGCGTTGAAACGGATTTTAATTATCTGGATGGCCGGGGCGGAAAGAGTGGCTTTTATCCGACGCCAGCTTTTTTTCATCCTGAAGTAATTTCAGGTTATTGGTTAAATTATCAGCAGCCAGTTAATTTTTACGCCAGCATGCGCGTGCGAGCGGGTTTAGCCTTTGATCGTCTCCTCATTTATGGAGCTGGCGGCGTCGCGCTGGGGGGAACGCGCGGACCCGCTACACTCATGTTTTTAGCTGATGAGAAGGTAAAAGATTTTCCAAGTTGGCCAAGAGTTTTTGAGGCGCGACAATCTTTTTCCCGACGCATGAAATATATCCTAGGCGCGGGGATGGAGTATGCTTTTCTGGATGATACAAGTTTGAGGTTTGAAGCCTTTTATTTAAATCGACAGCTTAATAATCAGGATTTTAATACTGGCTCTCGAGGCCAATATATTTCAAAATTTCGTAATGAAGACTATATATTTCGCGCTGGCGTTAATCATCTATTTGGAGCGGAGAATGATTTAAGCCCAACAATTAGGGAGGAAACAGATAATAAAGAAAATAAGGATGTTAAAGAAGAAATTTATAGCGTGCATGGTCTCACAACAAGCGTCGTGCAAGGGTATCCAAAATTTAACGCGCAATATAGCGGCGCTTACAGTTTTATCCCCCAAGGCCAGGTCAGGTCGGGCACTTCGGCGGGTCTCTTTATGGGACTTCGCTTATGGCAGGGAGCATCTGTCTATTTTAACCCTGAGATGGATCAAGGTTATGGGCTGCAAAACACCGTTGGCGCCGCCTCATATGTGAATGCGACAACAACAAGAGTGGGTTCAAGCGCGCCCTATATGCGTGTACAGCGCCTTTTTTTGCGACAAATCATTGGATTGGGTGGGGGAACGCAGCAAGATTTTGGCGAATCCGGCGCGCAGAGCGAACTCCTTGAGTCTACCGCAAACCAAATTTCCGATAAGGTCGATAAGGACCGATTAACATTTACGATTGGAAAAATGTCTGTTCAGGATATTTTTGATGATAATGAATATGCGCATGATCCCACAAAAGATTTCATGAACTTTGCTTTTACGACGCTCGGCACGTTTGACTATGCAGCGAATAAATGGGGGTATACAGATGGGGCTGTTTTAGAGTGGCGCAAGGATTGGTGGACTGCGCGTGCGGGCGTTTATCAGCTCTCCCAGCTGCCAGGTAGCGTGAATATTGAGCCAGTATTATTTCGTCAATATATGGCGGTTGGCGAAGTTGAGGCGCGATATGATATTCTAGAGCAGCCTGGCGCTTTAAAATTTCTTTTCTTTAGCAATAATGGCTATTTCAATAAATTTGATGAGATTATTGCGCTTTCTTATGCGACAGACTCTTATCCGCCAAATATTTCTAATAATAGCTTGCGGCAGTGGCGTCAAAAAAATGGCTTTGGCGTTAATCTTTCGCAGCAGATCATGCCCAATGTTGGCTTTTTCCTTCGAGCTGGACTCAATAATGGCCGCTATGAAACGGTGGATTATACAGATATGAATCAGACTTTGACGGGTGGCCTCGTGTTCTTTGGCGAATTATGGGATCGGCCGGATGATAAAATTGGTTTTGGGGCAGCGATTAGTGGAATATCAGGTTCTTTTGCGCGTTATTTATCCTTAGGCGGTATAGCTTCATTTGTCGGCGATGGCGGGCTTACTTATACTCAGGAAAAAAATATTGAGACTTTCTATAAATGGCATATTAATGATTATCTAGAAATGACCGCAGATTATCAGTTGATGATGAATCCAGGCTATAATTTAGTGCGTGGACCAGTCAATTTTTTCGGGTTGAGATTGCGCGCGGAATTCTAGCGCAAAATTATTCTTTCGTTTTGTCCTGTTGACTTATTATGTCTGAAATTCAGTCAGCAATCGTAATAAATTCACGTCTCGCTAGAGTGAATCTCGCTATTTTACACGCTCTTTTCTATCTTTAATATTTAGAGCATGTTAATTTTATATGCAGAGACAGGAATTAAATCTGAAGATTTAACGGGACGGAAATCATGACAGAAGCGCTTGATCATGGGCAGCTTGTAGCAATCTTGTCGAGTCTGGGTTACCTTTCTATTTTTCTTCTCATTACACTTGAAAATCTTGGATTGCCGCTCCCAGGCGAAACAGTGCTTGTAGGCGCTGCGATCTATGCCGGGCAAACACATCAGTTAGACATTATTCTCATCGTCTTTTCTGCAGCCTCTGGTGGAGCCTTAGGCGGTACAGTTGGATTTTGGCTTGGTAGGATATTTGGCCCGGTTCTGACTGAAAAATATGGTAGACTTATTGGCCTGACACCTCGCAGAATTATTTTAGGCGAGTATCTTTTTAAAAAATGGGGCGGCTTGATTATCTTTTTTGGCAGATTTGTCGCCTTACTCAGAGTATTGGCGGCGATCCTTGCGGGCTTGAACTATTTTGATCCGCTTCGCTTTTTTATTTTTAATGCAGCAGGCGCGCTGCTTTGGTCAATAATTTTTGGTTGTGGGGGCTATTTCTTTGGTTCGGCAATTCATCAAATTGCGGGGCCGATTGGCTGGATTATCCTCATTTGCGTCATCATTGGCGGGGTCTTTATTTATAGATATTTAAAACAAAATGAGGGCCGGCTCATGAGAGAAGCAGAACAGGCCTCATCAACGATTTAGTCTTTAATTTTGAGGCATTAATTTAGCATGAGCAGATTATTTTGAAGTTGGATAATTTCAGGGTCTACCAACAGTAGATAAATCATCCCTCGCGTCGACTTTCTCAATATGCGTGAAAACATTCGGGATGACTCGTATCCAGTAAGACGCATTCGTGCAGCGCAACATCCAAGAGTTTTCATCAGGCAGCGACTCAATCAGTGCTTTTTCTATTCTCAGGGCCTTATCGCATTTAAGGCCTTCATGGCGGACAAGGTTCGTCAAATAGGTCATATTTGCGGCATCATCCGCCAGGGAGAATGAACATGGCGTCAGGAGAAAAAATAGTAGCCCTGAAGCGAGCTGTAAGCGCTGATTATTCACCTGGAATTCCTTTTTGTCTTAGCAACATGAAAGGCCTGGAAAATTAGACGAAAGCAAAGTTCCGACTAGGGTAAATCGATATGTGGCAAGCGGCAAGTCGGGAGAGTGGCTATTGAGGCCGGGCTTAGTTTTGAATTTTACGATAAAGTGATAAATTTATGCGAAATAGATTTTGGGTGCTTGCAGCTGGCGTTTATGGGGCCAGAAGGATGTGATGCGGTGTCTAAGCCCACTGACTGTCTTGAGGTTATTTTACTAGCGGATCAGGACGCGCCGATCCATCTCTGGATGCGGGCAAATGGCGATTGGGCGCGAGAGATCGAGTATAATAAATCTCAAAGTCTAAAAATTCTTGCTGCTTTGGTTCTTTTTTTATTTTTTGGATTTATGTTGGCGGCAAGCACATTGGTGTTGCTGATCTTGCTTTTTGGAATGGTGGTAATGCCAGCCTATCTGGTCGGATTAATTGGTTATTATCGAGAATTATAGATCCGTTCCAACAGCTATCCTAATATTTTAATTTTAATTGAAAAACTACTAGCCTCTTTCTCCAAGGTGACGGATACGAACGCCAGCGCCGCCATGTGTTGAAAAACCATGTTCGGGAATGAAATGGATGCCTGCAGCTTCAAGCGCAACTTCTATTGTATGGACTAGGCCCTCAGATATTTGGCGTTTTTCCATCTCAAAGTCAGTGATGGTATGAAGACTGACATCTGCCATATCAGCAAGGCGTTGTTGCGTTATAGCAAGAAGCGCGCGCGCGGCGCGGCATTGCGCAGGGGTCATGGAGGCATCTCCACTTTGAATTTTTAATGCCAATATTTTGGTTAAATTATCAAGAATTGGGCCGGTTGATAAGAAGTGATTTGCTTCTGAGTGGTTTTTGCTGGCGGGAAAAAAGATTATTTATTGCTAAAGGGAAAATGGAGGATTTTAAAAGAAGTTATTTATAATTCAATAAGATATGAAATTTTCAGAAAGTCTAGATTTGCCACTAATTGGCCGCCTTCGTCCTTATACTGTAATTAGGAAGATCCGGAGCAATGGAAGCAATGGAAATGAAGTTTAGCTCGGCGCGTAGGCTTAGCTTAGGGCTGGGATTATTAATCTCGCTCCTTGTGTCGGAAGTTTGGGCTGCTGATGACAAGTCAACGGTAAAAGCCGTCACAGATATGCTTGGTGTGACGTCAGATAAGCCGCAAGAAAAAATTGATTATAGCGAGCGGCCCAAATTAGTGATGCCAAAAAAATTGGATCTGCTTCCGGCGCCGCAAGATCGCACGGCTGATCGACCTAGCGACTGGCCGGTTGATGCAAATGTGGGTGTGCGCCGCACCGATCGCTTTGCGCGTGATCCCAACGGGCCGGGCGAGAAACCTAAGCCTGGTCTTATGGAACGCGTGCGCGGAAAACATCAAAATACAGGCGCCGGATCTGATGATGAGCCAGGACTTTTTCAAAGAATGCTCATTACGCGTCAAAAGGCAGCCGAGGAGGATACTGACGAACCCGCGCGTCGATACCTTGCGGAACCACCAAATGGACTGCGTCACCCAACGCAAGAACTCAGCAAAGTTAAGGATACGAGCAAGAAGACGGGCTTTCTCGGATCTATATTTGGTAGCGGGGGTGGCAATGATAATGATCCCGTTGCGCAGACGGCCGGGACTTCAGTTGAAATTGAAAAGCCGAAAACGGTTGAAAGTCCAGATGAACAAAAAAGTAAAAGTTTTACCTCAAAACTTAAATCTTATTTGCCAGGATTTATGAAGGGCTCTGAAACAAATTAGTGAGCTCTGTAACGTGGATTTCTACAATGAGAAAGCGCGCTTGAGATGATCTCAAGGACGCTTTTTCAGTAAATTGGTTCTGTTCTATGTTAAAGTGTAATTTATTTAGCAAGATCCAGGAAGCCAATTCTCGAGATTTATGAACTTTAGCGTGGCTTGTGATTGTTGAAGATAATTTATCTCAAGGGCTTTTTGATAAATCAGTTATTAATGCCGTCATAATCACATTGAGCCCACTCGCCTTGTCCGCAGTTGCCAATAGGTGCTTGTTTTTCTGATGACCATGCCTTTGGCTTTTGATTTTGTTTTGCGGGTAACTTTTTTTGATTATCTGCATCACTAAAAATACCCAGAGTTTCTTCAAATTTTTTTTCTTGTGCAAAACATTTTGTACTCAGCGTGGCCCCAGACAACAACACTGTGAGGATAAGGACTGGGTAGCGCATGTGGTCGGTTTTCATAAAATGATCTTTCTTAAGCTAAGTTCTGAGGGAGCATGGTATTAAAATGAAGGCATAGGACTCTATGGAGCGTAGAGAGCTTTTCTATTAATCAAGCACTAATAGTAACTCAGTCGCCGATGTTTCATTAGTCATAGCAAGAGGCTGAGCTTTTTTGAAATCATTACTGAGGTTTGCAATTTTGCTTTTCGAGTTTACGGAAAGGCTATCTCGAGAACCCTGTAATCATAAAACTACATAATTATGTCAAATTGCAATATAAAGGGTTGTTTTAACTGAATTATTTAATTGTGCACTGTGCAAGATCGATCAAAATCCAAACACATTTGGCGGTTCATCTAGGCAAGTATTTTCTCGTTTAGAAATGATTCGATGCGCTCGAAAGTCGTTGCCTATCAGACAGCCCTCGCCCTTGGTCTATTTGGGGGCGTTATGGGGCCTGTGTCAGCGCTTGCGGATGACACTGCTGATCAAATCCGCGAATTAAAAGCAATTATGCTTGAGCAGCAAAAGAGAATTCAGCAATTAGAGGCTGCTGTTCAAAAGAATAAGCAAGAGACACAGGAAACGAAAAAAAATCTACAAGAAGCGCGTCAGCTCGCTACAAAAGACAGGCTGCCTGGCGAAAGGCAGAATAAGAAAACAACCAATATTCTTAACGCTGCCGAGGCTCCAGCGGCTCAGACACAAAATGCTGCCTCAACAGAAAAGTCAGTTCCTGTAGCTCCGCCTCCAATATTAGTAAGTTTCAGAAATGGATTATTTGTTGAGACGGCTGATAAAAACTGGTCGTTTAAAGTCGGCGGGCGTATTCTTGCAGATGGCGGCGGAATCTCACAGCCTCTCAACGGATTTAACAATTATGCCAGCTTTCGGCAGATCCGTCTGGAGGTCGAGGGCAAGGCTGCGGGAATTTATTTTTATAAACTGCAATATGATTTCGCCGGAACGCAACAAACGATTGCAAATAACGGCAATCATGTGCTTGCTGGCGTTCGCGACGCATTTTGGGGTATTCAGTCGCCGCTTTTTGCTGTCCCCGGGGCTAAGGATCCTGGCTATATTATGGTTGGCAGTCAGTGGGAGCCTTTCAGTCTTGAGCAAGTCAACTCTTCAAAATATAGAGATTTTATTGAACGCGCGGCGCCGGTTGATACATTCGCCCCAAGTCGCCATCTTGGTCTAGCTGCTGGAGCTTATGGAGAGAAGTGGACGGCAAAAGGCGGCATTTTCACAACGAGTTTTGAGGATGCTAATCCATTTCCTGCCCGCGATGTCCCAGCTGCCTATGGCATCCCGCGATATTATTATCCCAATGCCGGAAACCTGGGATCTTACGCGAGTACGCCTAATTGGTATCAATCTACTGGCGGGGGACAATATTTTGATTTAACGGGCCGACTAACCTATGCGCCAATTAAAGAAGATCACAAATTTATTCATTTAGGTCTTGGCGGACGCTACCACCAGCCAAATGACTCAACAGGGGTGAGTAATGACCGCGTATTGCAGCTTGGTAACCGTGTTAGGTCAGAGGAGGCGGTGCTCGGCCAAGCTTTGTTAGGAACGCCAGATTTATCTTGCGGGACGATAACTGCGCCGCAGGGAAACGACGCCATAAATAGCGCATTTAATAGTTCTTCTTTTGCTGGTAAATGCGTGAAAAATGTTATGACATTTAATGCTGAGTTAGCGGCGTCTTATGGATCCTTAGGAATCCAAGGTGAATATTTTGGTTCTCTCTACAACAGAGATCAGCAAAAAATAAATCAGGCGACGCTCTTTAATGCTTCATATAATAATAGTGGTGCAGGAAATACGATCACGGGCGTGCCATTGAACCCTTGGGGTCAAAAAGCCTATTTTGATGGATATTACATCCAGGGAACTTACTGGCTTACAGGAGAGGAGCGCGCCTCTGCCTATGATGTACGGGACAAAAATGGCGGCGCGTCTTTTGGTCAATTAACGATTAAAAACCCTTTAAGTCAGGGTGGATATGGCGCCTGGGGCTTGGCGGCGAGATTTAGTAGCGTAAATTTGAATAATGGTCCTTATCAAGGTTCATATTTATACAATCTCTTGGCGCTCACAACGAATGTGACAAATAACCCAGGCGCCCGTGCTTATATCGCGAATGCCGGAATTGTTGGCGGACGTTATCAAGCTACAACGCTTGGAATAAATTGGTATCCTGACGTTGGCTTTGCGCTACAGGCGAATTGGACCCATGTGTTGCTGGCGTCAGCGCCACTCAATGGGATTATTGGTCAATCCTACCAATCTGGCGCCAATCCTGATTTGTTTGAGTTGCGGGCTAAAGTTTATTGGTAGAATAAAAAAAGAGAGTTGCTTTCATCTTTAAAAAAATAAAGGCCGGAGATCCGGCCTTTGAATTTTCAGAAGCTATTTATATCTACTGGAATAGTTTTAAAAAGACGATTTACATCGCGTGGAAATGATGTGTTTTTCCATTGTGATCTTTAATCGACATGCCAGACACGTAGCCGCATTCTTTTGTGCCTGGGACAACAAAACCCTCGCCCTTCATCATCACCTTGTGATGGATCTTTTCATGAACAGGGCTTGGACAATTACCGCCATTAAGCTTGATTTCATCGACGGCAACATTATCCTGTTTTGCCGTACAGATGATTTCAGAGCTATTACCACTGGCGTGATTTTTGTGGCACTCAAAGGCCTCGCCAGCAAATGCAATATTCGGGATGAAGGCGGCAAGGATGAGAAGTTTTTTCATCAAAAGCTCCGTTAGCGTTAAGATAGATACTTAGAAAGAAAATAACACGTTGGCTAAAAACTTATGAATTCTTTCCTAATTTAGCATCAATCATGGCAATGCTAAAGATTTATGACAAAATTGACTATCTGTCGTTGAATGTCAAAATTGAATTGCCTATACCATCTAGGCTGAGGAGCTAATGGCCTAATTCGTGGTGATGTTGCCGAGAAGCGCTTTATCTTAAGCGTATTTTGCGCTTAATGGGCTCATGCGGGCATGAGAGAGCCAATGTTTTGAGGAGAAGATCTATTGAAATATTTATTTGCGATAATTTTTTCGCTTATTGCGTCCAATATTGCGGAAGCTAAGCCGGTAACATTGATTTGTAGTGAGACGGATGATCTTTATGCGCCGCCTTATCGTGTAACGCTTGATTCAAATACCTTAAAACTGACCATCACGAAAAATAGCCATTTTGGCGATGAGGTGGAGAGTTATACGATCAATGATGTCCAGAATGAAAATGGGCTCTTTGTTGTGACGGCAACCGGAGCCATACTTAATTCCCATATAGTTGTGATTGCTACAGGAAGAAAGCAAATCAGTTACACGGACGCCTATACAAATAGGCCTCTGGCGACAGATTATTGTAAATAGTGGTAAAATCTAATATTCGAGGGATACCTGTTAAGAGCGTGCTTAAGAGAACTATACTTACTCGCGCCCAAAAGAAGAGATACATGTAATGAAAACGAAGCTCTTAGTTTTTTTGGCCCTTCTTGTTGGTGCGCCTCTCACAGCTCACGCACAGCAGCGCTCGTATTCTGGGGTGACGGCCGAAGATATTGCTGAGGAGCAAGAGGCTTGCGGCCCAGATGCCTATAAATTTTGTGGCGGCAATGACATCGCCCTTTTTGAGATGGAAAGCTGCCTGAGCCGGCATGTCAATCAATTATCGAGAGCATGTAGGCTTCAAATTGCGCCGACAAATTTCAAGGAATATTACAATGAAGAGCCGCATTTATTTGGAGAATAGTAATCAATTTTTATAAACACGAGTAAATGGCGGCGATAGTCCTGGGCTCATCCATTTAAAAACCAAGTGGATGAGCCTCGCTTTGATAATATTTTCTGAAATCTGTTGAGCTTAGGTGTTGCCGGCAAACTGGTTTTAATTCATCCATATGACTTTCCAGGCAGTTTTCTTGCTCAAAGAGCAGAATCCCGGGGAGGCGATCACAAAACCGGCGAATATCTTCTCGGCAATCATAAGCCTGCTTGCCGCCGTCATTATTGGTATTAGGGTCATATGAATGTTGTTGCGCCACTGCTGGTATAGCAAAAAAACTGAATAGCAAGCCAGCTATACCAGAAAAAATACTGACTTTTTTTAATTTAGTGATGCAAAGATCGTTAAAACAGTCTTTGTAAATTTGGATTTGATTGTTTAGGGACATTGCTTAAAGTTGCTTTCTTTACATTTTTTAGCCATTTCCTGAATTTTTGCAGTTTCTTCAGGATTTAACGTCTTGAGTGATATGTCTCTTAAGGTTTTTCTTTCGGCTTCAGAGAATGTCGAAGACTCAGTGGCTAGGTAAGTCCACATTGCGCCGCGTATTATATCTCTGTCTAGGCCCTGACCAAAAGCATACATGGTGCCGAGATTAAGCTGTGCCTCTGGGTCGCCTTGCGCCGCGGCAAGTTGCATCCACTTTGCGGCTTCCTGATAGTTTTGCGGAACGCCCTGTCCCTCATAAAACATTGCAGCTACGCCTGCCTGGGCGGCTGGAACGCCTTGCCCCGCTGCCGCAAGAAGCCATTTCATAGCCTCAGGAAAATTTTGGGGTGCGGCTTGTCCGTCAAGATACATAATCCCAAGATTATATTGCGCCGTCGCAAGTCCTTTATTTGCAGCTTCTTTTGTCCAGCGAAAGCCTTCTTTGGGATCTTTAGGCGCCCCGCGACCAGATAGATAAAGTGCGCCAAGTTCTCCCTGTGCTTGGGCATCTCCCTTTTCCGCCAGTGGCTTTAAAAGTTTAAATGAGGCAGCAAAGTCTCCTCGCTTTGAGGCGGCAAGGGCGTCGCCGTAATCATCTGCTAGAGCTGGAACTGACAGACTTGTGAGGAGTGAAAAAAGAATAATCAAAGCCAATTTTGACGACATTCTTTTACCTTCGATGACAAGCAGGGAGATGACAAACTATAATTATGTCTCATCTATTGCAATTCTTTTAGAATGTCCGCCCCGAGTTCAACTCGGGACAGACTATATTTTACTCTTTAGAGTTGAGTATCAGCAATCAGTATTTTGCAACGATTGCAGATGGGCTCAAATTCATGTGGTAGTTCACGCCGGCGCGAACGAGGTTGCCCGTTGGGTGGCCACTAATGTTCGAGGCAGTGTAGAAAGCGCTTGACGAAGAAACTACCGCTCCGCTTCCTAGACTATAGGCCACGGTATTAACTTCCAAGTTGTTACCTCCGAGGTCATAATAGAGATATTCTGCTTTAGCTGACCAGTTTGGCATAAACATCCACTCTGCGCCGCCGCCAGCTGTCCATCCAACCTGGACATTTGAATAATAAGCGCTTCCTAAGGCTATCTGACTTGCATTTCCTGCGCTATTCATTCCGTATTGTGCAAGATTGACGCTATAGCTTACGTTTCCGTAAGCAAGACCGCCGGTTCCGTAAACGAGAAGAGTTGGCATAACGAGATAGCCAAGGCGCCCGCGCACGGTGCCAAAGAAATCCATATTGCCATTGGCATTGATGCTGTTCAACAAACTTCCACCATTACTAAGTGGGGAAATGCTGTTGAAGTTTCGATTTGTTTTACCAGTCGAGACAACGCCCTGGATATCAGCCTCAAAACCAAAAACCAGATTATTGTTCAGATATCCTGGCTGCCAGTTGTAACCAACTTGGCCGCCGCCAATAAAACCACTCGTGCTGCCGATATTGAGCGAACCATTAAGGGAAGAATAATAAGGTGTATTTGCCGGAGTAGTCGCTAGTGTTTGCCAAATCGGGTAGGTAGTCATATTGGCCGAACTCGAATTTGACCAAATGCCACCCGCATTGAGACCGACATAGAAGCCTTTCCACATTGGCGTGGGCAGTGGTGCCGGTGGTGCTTTCTTCGTTGTAAGATCAGCTGCAAGTGCTGATCCACTTGTTGCGAGGAGTAATGCGGCAGCGAGGGATGGTAGATGTTTTTTCATGATCGTCTCCAAACTTTGTGTGTCTTGTTAGGGGTCTTGGTTTTTTTACTCTTGCATACTCAATAATTACATCTTCGCGCCCCAATTAAGGGGCGCGAATTTATCTTAGTAGTTCCACTGGAGCTGCCAGCGCAGCGTATCAGTTTGGAACTGACGGTAAGGTGCCGCAGTAATGTTTGTGCGGTCTGATTTGTTGTAGGCTGCGGTAATTTCAACTTCGGGCAGTGGCTGATACTCCACACCAATATCCCACTCATTCACACGATTTTGTGGCGCGTTCGTTTCATACTTGCTATAGCCATTGAAGTATTGATACTGAACATATGGGAAGAATGTGCCTAGGCCGAAGTCTTTATCCTCATACTTGTAATTAACGAGAACATAACCGCCATTAATATTCTGCTTGGTAATCGCGGTTTGCGAGCCATTAAGGCCGGGGCTTACACCCCAGTTCCACTCTGTTTGAACGCCGAAAGGCTGAGGATAGATAATGCCACTGATTGCTACGCGCGAGTCTTGAATGCCTTGGCATCCATTAGCGCAAGCTGGATACCATCCCGTTGAGGATGATCCAACGCCGCCAATAGGATAATTAGTTAGACGGTAATCACCCATGCTATTATAGCCTGGACCATTTACATATGGGATAAGGCTTGAACCCCATGCAGCCATTTGGGCATTAGGCATCGCGCCTGCCCAGTTAGTAGCCATACCAAATGAAGGACGAATTGCGCTGGTGTAGGGCATCACCCGTCCCGTGTAGCCCTGGATAGAAGCTTCTACTACTTGGCCGCTTTCGAAGACGTAAGGATAAGTAAAGCGAGAAACGAGATGCATGTCCTTATTGAGTTCGACGCGGTTGGCACCTTGGCCGTTGTAAACGCCAAAGGCGAACATGCCGTAGTCACCTGAGCCCTTGAGGTTGTTTTTCACAAGATCTCTGAAGAGGTGACGCATTTCTTTTGGCGTATAGTAAAAATATAGGCCAAGGTCGCGTTCGTCTCTGGTTGCAGTGTTCAGTGCATCTGGCCGATCAAGCGTCAGTCGGTTTTGCGAAGATTGCATATTTGTGAAGCCATAAGGAACTTTGGATTGGCCTGCGCGGACACGGAACTCTTTGTCCTTATCAAAGTAAATATCAGCGTAAGCGTCACGTAACTGAGCAAAATGGCCTGTTGCATTACTGTATGAACCTATTTGCTGCCCATATGGATTAAAAACTGCACCAGGATTATAATAAGACCAAACATTTCCTGGCATTGCTAGGGCAGTATTATAGTTGGTGTCGGAGGTTGCTACAGTTGTATTGCTAGTTGCTGCATAAGTAGCGGCATTAGAGAACCCACCAGGTGGCGTGCTGGCAAAGTCTGGTTGGATATAGATGTAAAGATGCTCAGACACGTCGCCAGAGAAGATCAAACGCATACGACGAATGAGGAAGTTTGAACGTGGACGAGCCGAGTTATCCGCCCAGTAGACACCATCATTGTAGCTGTCAGCGTTTTGCAAGAAATTCGTGTAGCGCATTTGGGTGTAGCCACGGATGCTTATCCGGTCATACCAGTGTTGCAGCGAGGCTTGCGGATCTGGAGCTGAACCACCTTCATAGCGGCCAGTCGTGCCTGGGCCGGCTGAGGCAGGAGAGGGTTGAGGCTCTCTGCCGCTACCTGAAGTGCCGGTGCCGATGAGACCCTGGCCCGTGCCTCTCGCGTCTATTCTTGATCGAGCTGGTGCTTGTTTTGCAACCTGAGCCTCAAGCTGTTTTAGGCGCGCCTTAAGAAAAGCGATGTCTTCATCCGTGCCAGCTTTTGCTGGCGCGATTGAGTTGAAGGCGAATGCGCCAAACGCCGCAATGGCGAGAGCGCGGTAGGCTACTGAGTGTTTCATTGTCCAAACTCCATCGTGCAAGCTGAAACTTTTGTTGGCCTCGTGAATTCGATGGGTGCAAAAAGCCCGAGCAACATGACAGTCTCGTAACAAAAGGTGTGATTGTTCTTAAACTCGCGCTGATCGTCAGAATGTGTTGCGCAAAGAACACAATTTTCGCGGTTTGAAAGTTATTTCGTGATAATTTTGCAACGCGCATTTTGGTAAAAAAGGCGTAACTGTGGCAAATCCTTGCGAATAGAGCCTTGAAATATGGCGGGAGTTTTAAAAATTAGAGAGTGTCATCAATTAGGGTTCCCTTTTGTAATTATGCATGATTCATAAGGAGTCGGCCGAATCGGAGGGCCGACTGATGTCAAAACGTTATGCTCTTCGCGACGATCAATGGAATCGTA
>Ga0194120_10003926_pt1 | contig 23541 bp, 31 predicted proteins | sample TA2MahCa65mmetaG_FD_148642 | JGI IMG/M metagenome (GOLD analysis project Ga0194120, IMG submission 148642) | Freshwater microbial communities from Lake Tanganyika, Tanzania - TA2015019 Mahale Deep Cast 65m | ecosystem: Environmental > Aquatic > Freshwater > Lake | place: Tanzania: Lake... | reverse complement strand
TGCACTTCTGCCGCGTGGTGGAATGGCGCGGCGAGCCTCACGGGCGCGAAGGCCAGGCGCTGGCCTGGCAGCGCGTCGGCGAGCCCGCGCTGGAGCCGATGCTGCCCGCCAACGGGCCGGTGCTGGCGTCCCTCGCCCTGCCGCTGGAGTATGGGATCACCGACGCGGAGTCGCTCGGGCTGGAGGGCATGCTCGCGTGCGCGCAGATGCGCCTCGAGCAGGGCTTGCGCATGATCCAGGTGCGGGACAGGGGGTTCGCCCAGCGCAACCTCTTGATCAGCAAGCTGAAGGAGAAAGCGGCGCGCCACGGCGCGCGCCTGCTGGTCAACGGTGGTCCGGCGGCGGACGGCATCCATTACCCCGCGGTGCAGCTGATGAAGCTGAAGTCGCGGCCGCCGGAGATCCTCGCCGGCGCGTCCTGTCACACAGCGCAGGAACTCGGGCACGCCATGGCCATCGGGATGGACTTCGCGGTGCTGGGCCCGGTGCGTGCCACGGCGACCCATCCGGGGGCGCGGACGCTGGGCTGGGAGGGCTTCGCGCGCATCGCGGCGAACGCCTCCATCCCCGTCTACGCCATCGGCGGCCTGAGGCGGGAGGACCTGGACAATGCGCGCGCCGCGGGCGCGCACGGGCTGGCCATGATCCGGGGCAGTTGGACGGGGTAGATGAATCAAGCCCGGTACTTCATCGAGGCCGGGCATAGGCGAGCGACCGCTACTTCAACTCCACCTCGACGAACACGAACTCGTGCGGGTTCGGGTTCACCACGTTGTGCTCCACCCCGACCGGCCGCGCGTAGGACTGGCCGAAGGCGAGCTCGGTGACGATTTCCCCGTTCGCGGTTTCCTGCATCAGCTTGCCGGCAGTGAGCACCACCACGACGTAGTCGCGGGCATGCCGGTGCCAGCCGGTCTCGGCGCCCGGCGCGAAGCGCCATTCGGTGACCAGGGCGCGGTCGGTTTCCTGCAGCAGCTTCGAGGTGGCTTGCGGGCGCCTCATCGATCCGGGTCCTTGAGGTTGTCCTCCTGCGGCCCGCAGGCCACCGGCACCCGGTAGCGCGCCTCGGCCCAGGCCCCCAGGTCGATCGTCTTGCAGCGCTCGCTGCAGAAGGGCCGCCAGGGGTTGTGCGGGGTGAACGAGGCCTTCTTGCCACAGCGCGGGCAGGGGACTTCCTTCACGACTTCCCGCACCATCAGAGGAACGTAAGATTGAGACTGTCGGCAAAGCCAAAGCCAGCGCGGTTCTTCGATTTCCACATATCTTCTAGCTACTCGCGTAGCTGCTCGGCCTGGCCATGCTGGGCTGTCTCTCTAAGACCAGAACATCACCCGCAATCTGCTGCGGGTGAGCTGGCTGAAACGATTATACCGGGCGGCACGGACGGCCGCTGCGACCCCATGGTCGGTTCGGCCACGCCGCATGCGATAAACCCCGCAACCGCCGCGCGGCCGTTAAGCCTGCGCTTGCTCGACTGCCGCCAGCGCGTCGGCCCGTCAGGCTGCGGCAAGTCGACCCTGCTGCAGCCCGTCGTCGGGCTGGTGAAGCCCTCCCGCGGCCGGGTCGCGATCGACGGCGCGCCGGTGGTCGATCCGCGCGTGGATACGGGCATCGTCTTCTAGGGGACGCCGTTGGACGGCAAAAAACGGAACTACAGGTTACAGAACCTAAGCTCGAAGGCCACGTCCCAGTCCGCAGTCTTGGCGCGGGCCTCCTCGCCGTTCTGCGCCAGGAAGCGGATGTTGAGGACGTACTTGTTGGCGCTGATCTCGGGCACGCAGGCGAGGCCGGACTCCAGACGCACCCGCAGCATCTGCGCGGTCTTGCCGCCGAGAATCTGCTGGAAGGTGCCCAGGGGCGCCGCCAGCGTCTGCGGCTTGCCCGATTCGCGCAGGATGCGCAGGATGATCGCGGTGCCGTCGCGCAACGGGTACAGCGGGCTGGTCCACGCCGCCAGCTGGCCGATGCGCTCCTCGGCGGGGCGGTGCAGCCAGTAGTGGTAGGAGGGCAGGTCGAACTCGCAGGCGCCGCCGGGAATGCCGGTGCGCTGCTTGATGGACATCAGCCAGTCGTTCTCGCGCAGGTATTGGCCGATCTTGCCGGTCATGGAGAACAGAGCCGCGGAAGCCTGCTCGATGTCGCGCAGCACGCCGGTGAGCGCGTCCTCGGAGATCTCGGGATTGTTGCGGAAGGTGAGCAGCACCTGCTTTTGCCGCTCCAGTTCCTGCAGCAGGTCGGACTTGAGGTCGGCGCGGCTGGCAACCTCGAGGACCTCGAACAGGGTCAGCAGCGCGACATGGTGATCGAGCGGATCGGTGCGGGCGATGAAGTGGCGCGAGCGCTCAAAGAGGTCCTCCAGGCGCAGCAGCGTGCGGATCCGTTCGTTCAGCGGGTATTCGTAAGTGACCACGTCCGGGCGCGCCTCATCCAGGAAGGCGAAAACGCCCGGATTCTGAGGGATTTAGGGGGCCAACACAAATTGCTTTCTCAACTCCCCGCGAGCCTGAGGTAAATCCGGTGCAGTGTTTCGACCTGTTTTTGCAGCGCAGCAATGGTGCCCGAATTGTCGATCACGTCGTCCGCGGCAGCGAGCCGTTGCGCCCGGGAAGCCTGGCTGCGGACAATGGCCTGGACCTCGTCGCCGGAGAGCCCGCTGCGCTTGCGCACGCGCTCCACCTGCATCGGCTCGGGGCAGTCCACCACCAGCACCCGCTGCACCCGCTTGCGGTAGTCGGGGGACTCGACCAGCAGCGGCACGACGTGCACCACGTAAGGTTCCGTCGCCGCAGCGATCCGGCGCGCGGATTGCTCCCGGATCATGGGGTGCAGCAGCCCCTCCAGGCGCCGCTTTGCCTGCGGATCCGTGAACACCCGCTCGCGCAGTGCCTTGCGGTCCATGGCGCCGTCGGGAGCAATGACCGAATCACCGAACAGTTCGCGCACTCCCGCAATCGCGGCACCGCCTGCGCGCGTCAACTCGTGCGCGATGCGGTCGGTGTCCACCACGGCGGCGCCGAGACGGGCGAATTCATCCGCTGCCGCGCTCTTGCCGCTGCCGATGCCGCCGGTGAGCCCGACGGTGAAGCTCACGCGCCCAGGTACCACAACAGGATCGGCGCGCCCCAGAACAGCGTCACCACGCCCGCGATGGCGATGTAGGGGCCGAAGTGGAAGCGGAAGCTGCCGTCCCAGCCGCCGCGCGCCGCGACCATCTGCGCGACGCCGAACGCGAGCCCCACGCCGGCGGAGACCAGGATCACCAGCGGCAGCAGCTTCCAGCCGACGAAGGCGCCCACGGCCGCGTTCATCTTGAAGTCGCCATAGCCCATGCCTTCCTTGCCGGTGGCAAGCTTGAAGGCCCAGTAGATGCTCCACAGCGACAGGTAGCCCGCGGCGGCGCCGATCACCGCCTCGCCGAGGGTGACATAGGTGCCGCCCAGGTTGAGCAGCAGCCCGGCCCACATCAGGGGCAGCGTGATGTCGTCGGGCAGGTAGCCGGTGGCCTGGTCGATGAAGGCGAGCGCGATGGCGCACCAGATGAACAGCGCCGCGCCGGCGCCGGCAAGGCTGCAGCCGAAGTGCCAAGCCGCCCAGCCGGTGCCGAGGCCCGCTAGCAGTTCCACCGCGGGGTAGCGCAGGCAGATGCTTGCGCCGCAACCGGCGCACTTGCCGCGCAGGGCGAGCCAGCTGAGCACCGGAACGTTCTCGATGGCGCGGATGCCGCGGCCGCAGGAGGGGCAGGCTGAGCGCGGCACCAACAGGTTGTAGCGGCCCTGGTCCTGCGCTTGCGGCGGCGTGCCGGCGATCTCGGCGCACTGCTTGCGCCAGCCGCGCTCCATCATCCGCGGCAGGCGGTGGATCACCACGTTGAGAAAGGAGCCGACGCACAACCCCAGGGCGAGAGCCACCCAGGCAAAGACGGCCGGCTGGGTGAGCCAGCCCAGTTCGGACATCCGTTTAGGCGGCGGCGCCGGGCGTGAAGATCGGCAGGTCCATCGCCACCACCATGCCGCCGACGATGTCCCCTGCCATGAGGGTGAACTCTTTGGGTTTTGCCGCCGTCGCCGTCGCTGCCGCTGTCGCCATGGCCTAGGACCCCCCTGGGCTGCACGCCCCCGTGCCGGATTCTATCCGGCAGCCCGCGATCATGCCCCCCCGGCAAGCTTTTGTAAAGCCTGAGGAATTTCCTCTAACGCCATGACGTTTCGTGGAGATAATTGGCATTTCAGGGCACCGGCTCGGGCCCCGCCGGGAGCGCTTCGCGCGGCCGGAACAGGCGCACCGTTTTCACCGAGCGGCCCTGCGCGTGGACGATCTCCATCGGCACGCCGGCGATCCTCACAGACACGTCGGCCTCCGGGATGTCCTGCAGGTGCTCCAGGATCAGGCCGTTGAGCGTCTTGGGCCCGTCGGTGGGCAGATCGAGCCCGAGCGCGCGGTTCACCTCGCGCACCGGCATGCCGCCGTCGGCGGTCGCGACGCCCTCCGCGTTCCAGGCCAGCGCCTGCGTCGCGCTGGGCAGCGAGGTGGTGAACTTGCCGATGATCTCCTCGATGATGTCCTCCAGCGCGGCGAGCCCCATCAGCTCGCCGTACTCGTCCACCACCAGCGCGATGCGTTCCCGGTTCTCCTGGAAATACTGCAGCTGCGCGATCACCGGCGTGCTCGCCGGCACGTAGTAGGGCTGGTCGAGCAGACTCTCCAGCGCCGCCCTGTCCAGCGACCCGGAGGCGAGCAGCGCCAGCGCCCGGCGCAACTGCAGCACGCCCGCGATCTCCTCGCCGCCGTCCTCGCCGCCGCTGCGGCCACGGTAGACGGGGATGTGGCGGTGGAAGGAGGTCGTGAGCTGGCGGGCGATGGTCTCGAGCTCGTCGTCGAGCCGGAGGGCCTCGATGCGCGAGCGCGGCACCATCACGTCCTGGACGGTGATCTGCTGGATGTCGAACAGGTTCAGCAGCATCGAGACGTGCTTCTTCGGCATGAAGCGGGAGGACTCCAGCACCAGGGTGCGGATCTCCTCCGGGCTGAGCGGTTCGCCGCCGCCCTCGGCGTGCCGCACGCGCAGCAGCCGCAGCAGCGGGCTCAGGATGGCGTTGGTCGATGCGGTGAGCAAGCGCACGAATGGCGCGGCGATCGCCGCCAGCACGCGCATCGGCCAGGCAACCAGCTTGGCGACGCGCTCGGCGTTGATCTGGCCAAGGCGCTTGGGCACCAGCTCGCCAACGACGATGGAAAGGTAGGTCACGGCGGCCACCACCAGCACCGTGGCGATGACGGCGCTCAGCTTCTGCTCGAGGCCGAAGGATTGCATCCAGCGCGCGAACGGCGGTGCGAGCAGCGCCTCGCCGAAGATGCCGTTCAGCAGGCCGATGGCGGTGATGCCGATCTGGACCGTCGACAGGAAGTGGGTCGGGTCGGCCGCGATCCCCGCCGCTGCCGCCGCCAGCTTGTCGCCGTTGTTGGCCATGGCCACCAGGCGCGACCGGCGCGCGGTGAGCAGCGCCACCTCCGACATGGCGAACAAGCCGTTGACCAGGATCAGTACGACGAGGATCGCGATATCCATGGGGCACTCCGCTCAATTCAAGCCGCGCGCCGCGCTGCTGCCGCCGCGGAGCGCCGTCATTCAACTGCGGTCGAACATGACCTCGACAACGAAGCGGCTGCCGATATAGGCGAGCAGCAGCATGGTAAAACCGGACAGGGTCCAGCGCAGCGCGGTGCGACCGCGCCAGCCGCGCAGCCAGCGCCCGGCCAGCAGGGTGGCGAAGGTGGCCCAGGACAGGATCGCGAACAGCGTCTTGTGCTCCAGCTGCAGCACGCGCCCGAACAGCGTCTCGGAGTACAGCGCGCCGGTGGCCAGCGTCAGCGTCAGCAGCACGAAGGCGGTGGCGATGAGGCGAAACAGCAGGCGTTCTAGGGTCAGCAGCGGCGGCAGGTTGAGCATGCGGCCGCGCTTGTGCTGCAGCCGTCGCTCGGCCAGCGACATCAGCACCGCGTGCAGCGCGGCGATGGTGAACACGCTGTATGCGGCCATCGCCAGCACGATGTGGAAGCGGAACTCGGGCGAGGCCGGCAGGCCGCGGCTCGCCATGCCCGGGAACAGGGCGGGCAGCGGCGCCGCCAGCGCGGCCAGCGGCAGCAGCAGCGGCTCCAGTCCGTCCAGGCGCAGGAACAAACTCTCGATCCAGAAGATCGCGACGCCCAGGCACAGCATCACCGACAGCGCCTGGGCGAAGCCGAAGCGCAGCTCCGGGGCGAGGAACAGGTCGCCGTAGAGCAGCCAGGCATGCAGCGCGAGCGGCGCCGCCACCGCCAGTCGCTCGGCGGGGGCCAGGCCCTCGGCGGCAGGCGCGGCGCGCCAGCGCGTGTTCCAGAACCAGAGCGCGAGGCCGGCGTAGGCGGCACTGACGAGGAAATACAGCGCTGGGCCGTGCATTAGAATGGCGGACACCTTGAAGTCCAGTTTATCACCCCATGCTCGATAACCTCAGCGCGCGCCTCGCGAAGATCGTCAAGACGATCCGCGGCGAGGCGCGCCTAACCGAAGCCAACATCCAGGAGAGCTTGCGCGAAGTGCGCCTCGCGCTGCTCGAGGCCGACGTCGCGCTGCCGGTGGTGAAGGACTTCATCGCCGCGGTGCGCGACAAGGCGCTTGGCCGGGAGGTGGTGGGCAGCCTCTCGCCCGGGCAGGCGCTGGTGGGCGTGGTGCACCGGGAACTGGCGCGGCTGATGGGTGGGGAGAACTCGGCGCTCGCGCTCGCGGTCGAGCCCCCGGCGGTGATCCTGATGGCCGGCCTGCAGGGCTCGGGCAAGACCACCACCAGCGGCAAGCTGGCGCTGTACCTGCGCGAGCAGAAGAAGAAGGTCCTCGTCGTCTCCTGCGACCTCTACCGCCCGGCGGCGATCGAGCAGTTGAAGACCGTGGCGGCGCAGGCCGGCGTCGATTTCCTGCCCTCGGCGAGGGCGGACCGGCCGGCCGACATCGCGCGCGCCGCGCTTGAGCACGCGCGCCTGCGCTACTACGACGTGCTGATCGTGGACACCGCCGGCCGCCTCGCGATCGACGAGGCCATGATGAAGGAGATCGCGGAGCTGCACGCCGTGCTCAAGCCTGCCGAAACCCTGTTCGTCGCCGATTCGATGCAGGGCCAGGACGCGGTGCGGGTGGCGAAGGCCTTCGCCGAGGCGCTGCCGCTCACCGGCATCGTGCTCACCAAGCTGGACGGTGACGCGCGCGGCGGCGCCGCGCTGTCGGTGCGCCAGGTCACCGGCAAGCCGATCAAGTTCGCCGGCGTGGGCGAGAAGCTCTCGGGCCTGGAACCGTTCCATCCCGAGCGCATGGCCTCGCGCGTGCTCGGCATGGGCGACATCGTGTCGCTGGTGGAGGAGGCGCACAAGCAGGTGGACCTTGAGCAGGCGAAGGCGCTCGCCGACAAGGTGAGGAAGGGCAAGGGCTTCGACCTCGAGGACTTCAAGGGCCAGATCCGGCAGATGAACAAGATGGGCGGGCTGACGGCCTTGGCCGACAAGCTGCCGGCGCAACTGATGGGGCAGATCAATCCGGCGCAGCTGCAGGACCGGGGCCGGTTGCGCCGCATCGAGGGCATCATCGATTCGATGACGCCGAAGGAACGCGCCCATCCCGAGCTGATCAAGGCCTCGAGGAAGCGGCGCATCGCCGCCGGGGCCGGGGTCCCGGTGCAGGAAGTGAACCGGCTGCTCAGGCAGTTCGAGCAGATGCAGCAGATGATGAAGATGATGAAGGGCGGCAACCTCGGGCGCATGATGCGCAACATGAAGGGCATGCTGCCCGGAATGCGCTAGCGGCGTCGTTTCTGCGCTTGCCCTGCCCGGGCCGCTTCGACCCCCCTGGGGGTCAGTTCCCAGGTGCCGCGCGGCGAAGTCCTGCTGATGCAGCCGCGCTCCTTGAGCGCGTTGCGCGCCCAGGAGATCGTGTTCTCGGCCTTGGTTTCCCCCGTCGCCACCAGTTCCTGGTCCGCGGCGCCGATGTGACCGTCGTTCATCATTCGCCGCACGATCTCGAGCGTGACATCGCGCTTGTGCCCCCGGCCGCCAAAGTGCCGGTCCCTGGAGCCGGAAAAGGCGTGTAGAATCCGCTCCCTTTCGCAGCCGCAGGGGGTTCACATGGTTGTCATCCGATTGGCGCGCGGCGGCGCCAACAAGCGTCCGTTCTTCCACCTGGTGGTGGCCGATTCCCGCCGCGCCGCTTGCGGCAGGTTCCTGGAGCGCGTGGGCTTCTACGACCCCAAGGCCCCCGAGGGCCGGGAATGCCTGCGTATCGACGCCGAGCGCGTGAAGCACTGGCAAGGCAAGGGCGCCAAGTGCTCGCCGACGGTCGAGCGCCTGGTCCAGCAGTTTGGCAAGACCCCAAAGGCAGCCTGAGACCCTGGTCGATATGGGCCGGGTCGCCGGCCCGTACGGCCTGCTCGGCTGGATCAAGGTGTTCCAGCCGGTCGAGGCGCTGGCGGCCTGCAGGAACTGGTGGATCGACGGCATCGAGTACCGGGTCCTGGAAGCCAGGGAACATTCCGGCACGCTGCTGGCAAGGCTGGCCGGGCTCGGCGACCGCGACGCGGCGCTGCGGCTGAAGGGCAGGACGGTGGCGGTGGCGCGTGACGCGCTGCCGCAGCCCGAAGCGGGGCACTACTACCATGCCGACCTGGTCGGCATGGAGGTGGTGAACACGAAGGGCGCGGTGCTGGGGACGGTGCAGGCGATGTCCTCCTACGGCGCGCACGACGTGATGGAAGTGGCGGCGAGGGCGGATATGCCGGCCCGCGCCAGGCGCTTGCTGCCCTGGGTGGCGGCGGTGGTGCGGAACGTGGATCCGGCCGCCAGGCGCATAGAAGTGCAATGGGAGGCGGACTGGTGATCCGGTTTGACGTCATCACGCTGTTTCCCGAGATGTTCGCGGCGCTGACGCAGGGCGGCATCACCGGCCGGGCACTGCAGGCGGGCTTGTGGCGGTTGCAGGCGTGGAATCCGCGCGATTTCACCACCGACAACTACCGCAGCATCGACGCTCGCCCCTACGGCGGCGGGCCGGGGATGGTGATGCTGGCCGAGCCGCTGGACAAGGCGCTGCAGGCCGCCAAGCAGGCAGGCGGCGGCCGGGTGATTTACCTCTCGGCGCAGGGCAGGCGGCTCGATCACGCGAAGGTGATGGAGCTGGCGGGCGGGGCGGCGGTGACGTTCCTCTGCGGCCGCTACGAAGGGGTGGACGAGCGCCTGTTGCGGCGCCGGGTGGACGAAGAGCTGTCGCTGGGCGATTTCGTGCTCTCGGGCGGGGAACTGGCGGCGATGGCGGTGATGGACGCGGTGGTGCGGCAGCTGCCCGGTGCACTGGGCGACGGCCGCTCGGCGGTGGAGGAATCCTTCGCCGCGGGGCTGCTGGACTGCCCGCAGTACACGCGGCCGGAACAGTACGAGGGGCAGAAGGTGCCGGAGATCCTGCTGAGCGGGCACCACGAGAACATCCGGCGCTGGCGCTTGAAGCAGGCGCTGGGCAGGACCTGGCTGAGAAGGCCGGACCTGCTGCAGGCGCGCAGGCTGGGCCCGGAGGAAGCGAAGCTGCTGGAGGAATTCCAGCGCGAAGAACGTGGTGAATGTGTTGAACGTGGAGACAGTGGAACATGAACCTGATACAGACACTCGAGAACGAAGAACTGAAGCGCATCGGCAGGCAGCTCCCGGACTTCTCGCCCGGCGACACGCTGGTGGTGCGGGTCAACGTGGTCGAAGGCGACAAGAAGCGCGAGCAGGCCTTCGAGGGCGTGGTGATCGCGAAGAGGAACCGCGGCCTGCGCTCCTCCTTCATCGTGCGCAAGATCTCCTCGGGCGAGGGCGTCGAGCGCACCTTCCAGAGCTATTCGCCGCTGATCGCCTCGATCGAGGTCAAGCGCAAGGGCAACGTGCGCCGCTCCAAGCTCTATTACCTGCGCGAGCGCTCCGGCAAGGGCGCGCGCATCCGCCAGAAGCTGGGCGAGCGGGACGAGGCGGGTGCGGCCGAGCAATAGGCCGCCGTCGCGGCGCGGCAAAACGACGGGGCCCGGGGCCCCGTTTCTTTTTATAATGGCGCCATGAAACGCGAAGCCGCCGCCTTGAGCCCGGTCGCCGAGATCGTCGCCGAGATCCGCGCCGGCAACATCATCGTGCTGGTGGACGACGAGGACCGCGAGAACGAAGGCGACCTGGTCTTCGCCGCCGATTTTGTCACTGCCGAGAAGATCAACTTCCTCGCCAGGCACGGCCGCGGCCTGATCTGCATGCCGGTCACCGCCGAGCACGCCGAGCGCCTCGGCCTGCGGCCGATGGTGGCGCACAACCGCTCGCGCCACGGCACCAACTTCACCGTCTCCATCGAGGCGGCCGAGGGCATCGCCACCGGCATTTCGGCGCACGACCGCGCGCTGACCGTGCGCGTGGCGGCGGCCAGGGAGGCCAAGCCCTCGGACATCGTGCAGCCGGGCCACATCTTCCCGCTGGTCGCCCAGACCGGCGGCGTGCTGGTGCGCGCCGGGCACACCGAGGCCTGCTGCGACCTCGCGCGCCTCGCCGGCCTGAACCCGGCGGCGGTGCTGTGCGAGATCATGAAGGACGACGGCAGCATGGCGCGGCTGCCGGACCTGCTGGAGTTCGCCGCCCAGCACCGGCTCAAGATCGGCACCATCGCCGACCTGATCCAGTACCGCAGCGCCAACGAATCGCTGGTGCGCCGCATCTCCGAGCGCGGCATGGACACCGCCTGGGGCGCGTTCCGGCTGCTCGCCTACCGCGACCTGCCCTCGGGCGCGATGCACCTCGCGCTCGCGCTGGGCGCGCCGCGCCCGGAGCGCGAGACCCTGGTGCGCGTGCACGAGCCGCTGTCGGTGCTGGACCTGCTCGAGGCCGGCGCCGGCACCCACAGCTGGGGCGTGGGCGAGGCGCTCTCGGCGATCCGCGAGGCCGGCGAAGGCGTCGTGGTGCTGCTCAACTGCAGCCAGTCGGACGCCGCGCTCGAGGCGCGCCTGGCGCAGGCCGGGCGCCCTCGGGAGCGCGGCATGGACCTGCGCACCTACGGCATCGGCGCGCAGATCCTGCGCGACATCGGCGTCGGCCGCATGCGCCTGATGGCGGCGCAGCGCAAGATGCCGAGCATGGCCGGCTTCGGCCTCGAAGTCACCAGCTACCTCCACCGGACCCTGTCGTGAGCGCCGCGGCCGCGGTGCGCCTGGGCGTTGTCCACTCCCGCTTCAACGACGAGATCTGCGGCCTGCTGCTGGCCTCGGCGCAGGCCGAGGCCGTGCGCCTGGGCGCGCGGGCGGAGTACGTCGCCGTCGCCGGCGCGCTCGAGATCCCGCTGGCGCTGCAATGGCTGGCGCAGTCCGGCCGCTTCGACGCGCTGGTGGCGATCGGCGCGGTGATCCGGGGCGATACCTACCACTTCGAGATCGTCTGCAACGAATCGGCGCGCGGCGTCATGGACGTCGCGCTGCAGTTCGGCCTGCCGGTGGCCAACGGCATCCTCACCACCAGCGACGAGGCGCAGGCGGTGGCGCGCAAGGACAAGGGCGCCGAGGCCGTGCGTGTCGCGGTGGAGATGGCGCAGCTGCGCCGGCGGCTGGCCGAAGGCTGGAGCTAGGCCGGTGGCGCTGAAGCCCTCGCGCCGCCGCGCCTCGCGCTCGCTCGCGCTGCAGGCGCTGTATGCCTGGCAACTCGCCGGCGGCGACGCGCCCGCCCACGCCGCCACCCTCGAAGGCTGGCCGCGCTGCGACCGGGCCTTCGCCGAGGAATTGATCCGCGGCGTCATCGCCTCGCGCGACGCGCTGGAGGCGCGCATCGTGCCGCACCTCACCCGCTCGCTCGCCTCGCTGTCGCCGGTGGAGCGCGTGGTGCTGCTGATCGGCGCCTGGGAACTGGCCGAGCGCCCGGACACCCCGTTCAAGGTGGTGATCAACGAGGCCATCGAGCTGGGCAAGAGCTACGGCGGCACCGACGGCCACAAGTTCGTCAACGGCGTGCTGCAGAAGCTCGCCGTCGAATCGCGCGCCGAGGAGATCGCGCGCGCCCGCCTGACGGCCTGAGGGCGCCCGCGCGCGCCGCGCCGTGAGTTCCGAATTCGAGCTGATCCGGCGCCACTTCGATCGCCCGGCGCGCAGCGCGCTGCTGGGCGTGGGCGACGATGCCGCGCTGCTCAGGCCCAGCGCCGGCATGGAGCTGGCGGTGTCCACCGACTTGCTCGCCGAGGGCAGCCACTTCCGCGCCGGCGACGATCCGCGCGCGCTCGGCCACAAGGCGCTCGCCGTGAATCTGTCCGACATGGCGGCGATGGGCGCCGCGCCGCGCTGGGCGACGCTGGCACTGGCGCTGCCGTGCGCCGATGAGGCCTGGATCGGCGCCTTCGCCGCGGGTTTCTTCGCCCTGGCCGAACGCCACGGCGTGGACTTGGTGGGCGGCGACACCACGCGCGGGCCGCTCACCTTCTGCGTCACCATCTTCGGCGAGGTACCGCAGGGCCTGGCGCTGTTGCGCGCCGGCGCGGCGCCGGGCGACGACATCTGGGTCTCGGGCGAGCTGGGCGGCGCCGCGCTGGGGCTGGAGCGCCCGGACATCGCGGCCGCCGCCGCGCGCCTGCACCTGCCCGAGCCGCGCGTCGAGCTGGGCGAGCGCCTGCGCGGGCTCGCCAGCAGCGCGGTCGACCTCTCCGACGGCTTTGCGCAGGACCTGGGGCACATCCTCGCGCGCTCGCAGGCCGGGGCATTGGTGCGCTATGCCGAGCTGCCGAAGTTCGCGCCGTTCCCCGACCGCGGCACCGAGCTGCGCTGCGTGCTCGCCGGGGGCGATGACTATGAGCTCGCGTTCACCGCGCCGCAGGCGCACCGGGGCGAGCTCGAGGCGCTGGGCGCGGAACTGTCGCTGCGCCTCACCCGCGTCGGCTCGATCCAGCGCGGCGAGCCCGGGCTGGTGCTGCTGGACGAATCCGGCGCGGCGATGCCGGTGCCGCGCGGTTTCGACCATTTCGCGGCATGAATCCGGTCGTCTTGCGCCCGGATGCGCGCTTCACCTTCAGCCACCCGGCGCATTTCATCGCGCTGGGCTTCGGCGCCGGGCTGTCGCGCTTCGCCCCCGGCACCGCCGGCACGCTGTTGGCGTTCCCGGTCTGGTTCCTGATCGGCAAGGCCTACGAACCGCCGGCCCTGTTCGGCCTGCTGGCGTTGCTCTTCGCCGCCGGGGTCTGGGCCTGCGACCTGACCGGGCGGCACCTGGGGATCGCCGACCACGGCTCGATGTGCTGGGACGAGGTCGTGGCCTTCCTCCTCGTCCTCGCCCTGTGTCCGGATGACATCTGGTGGCAGGCCGCCGCTTTCCTCCTCTTTCGTGCCTTCGACGTGGTCAAGCCGCCGCCGATCCGGAATTTCGAGCGCCGCTTCAAGGGCGGCTTCGGCGTGATGTTCGACGACCTGCTCGCCGCAGGGTATACGCTGCTGGTCCTGGCGATGGCAAAGAGGCTGTTTCTCTGATGCACGGGTCCCTGGATGCGCTGGCGGCGCGGGCCGGGCAGGCGCTGGCCGCAGCGGGCGAGCGCCTGGCCACGGCCGAGTCCTGCACCGGGGGCTGGGTGGCGCAGGCGATGACCTCGATCGCGGGCTCCTCGGACTGGTTCGAGCGCGGCTGGGTCACCTATTCGAATGCCGCCAAGCGCGACGAGCTCGGGGTCGCGGAGCGGACCCTTGAGCGCCACGGCGCGGTGAGCGAGGAGACGGCGCGCGAGATGGCCGCGGGTGCGCTGCGCCGCGCCGGCGGCGGCGTGGCGCTGTCGGTGACCGGCGTCGCCGGGCCCGGCGGCGGCAGCGCCGCGAAGCCCGTCGGCATGGTGTGCTTCGCGTGGGCGCGCGGGAGTAGGATGCGCAGTGAGACGATGCGCTTCGACGGTGACCGCGACAGCGTGCGGCGCCAGTCGGTGGCGCACGCACTGAACGGACTGCTGGAGCTGCTGTGAGCGCGCAGCCCAATGCCAAAATCCGGCCCGCTGCCGCCGTGGGCGCCCGCGGCTTGTGCGGCGCGCAGCTGCCCGGGCGCTGGCAGAAATTCGGCAAGCCGTTCGGGCGCCGGCGGCTGTCGGTCCGCCTGCACCCCGCGGCCTGAACGCCGCGCCCGGCTCGAATGCGTGGCTCGCCGGCGTGTGCGCGGGCCGGGCCCTGGCGGCGACCTGGTTCGTCGCCTACGCCGCGGTGCTGCCGCCGACGCAGGCCGCCTGGGGCCTGTCGGGAAAGGAAGCCGGCATGGTCCAGGCGGCCTATCACCTGGGCTATCTGATATCGCTGTTCATCGTCGGCTTCCTCGCCGACCATTTCGGCGCCAAGCGCACGCACCTCGCCTCCGGGCTGCTGGCCTGGATCACGCCGCTCTTCTTCGTGCTGTATGCCGAGGGCTTCTGGTCGGCGATGTGGCTGCATGCGCTGACGGGGCTTTGCCAGGGCGGCGCCTATACGCCGGTGGTGGCGATCCTCAACGACAACGTCCCCCGCGAGCGGCGTGGCCGCGCGATCGGCTTCTTCATCGGTGCCTCCAGCGCCGGCTATGCGCTCGCGCTGGGGGTCACCGGGCTCGCGCTCCACTTCACCGGCTGGCGCGGCGCGATGGCGGCAGTCGCGCTGATGCCGCTCCTCGCCTGGCTGGTGTCGCTCTGGCTGCTGCGCGCGACGCCCAACCTTATCCACCCGCGCCCGGCGGGCGAATCGCCCCTCGCGGCGCTGCCCGCGGTCTGGAAGAACCGCCGCGGCATGCTCTCCATCTGGGGCTACACCTTCCACAACTGGGAGCTGCTGTGCCTGTGGGCCTGGCTGCCGGCGTTTCTCACCGCGGCGCTGGTGGCGCAGGGCCACGGCACCGGCGAGGCGGCGGCGCTCGCGCTGGGGCTCTCGGCGCTCACCTATGTCGCCAACATCGCCGGCTCGATCGTCGGCGGCACCATGGCGGACCGCTGGGGTCGGACGCAGACCATCCTGCTGTGGTCCACGGTGAGCCTGGCGCTGTCGCTGTCCATCGGCTGGCTGATGGCGCTGCCGGTCTGGCTGCTGGTGGGGCTCGCCTGCCTGTACAACTTCGCCGCCATCGCCGATTCCTCGACCCACTCCACGGTGCTCGCCGAGGCCGTGCCGCCGCACTACCTCGGGGTCGCTTACGCGGTGCGCTCGGTGATCGGCTTCGGCGCCGGGGTGGCGAGCCCGGTGCTGTTCGGCTGGGCGCTCGACCTGGCCGGGGGCGGCAAGACGAGCGCTGAGCCCTTCGCCTGGGGCGTGGCCTGGACGATGCTCGGCTGCGGGGCGCTGCTGGGGCCGCTGGCGAGCTGGAAGCTGCAGCGGCAGATGCGGGCCCGCGGCGGATGGCGCCAGAAGCGCCAGAGCTAGGGTTGGGCGCGTTCCTGTTCCGAGGGCGCCACCAGCGACAGGATGCGGTAGAGGCGGGCATCGAGCGCGCGCGTCAGGCGGCCGATGGCGCCGCCCTTGCCGGTGGGCGTCGTTGCGGGAAGCGCCCGTCCTTGATCAGCTGGTACTGGGCTTGGAGCAGCGAACGGCGCAGCTTGGGCTAGCCGCGCCCGTCGGCGGACTTGGGGGCCATGTGTTCCGGGTTTGCGGAATCGAATATCGCGCCAGCTTTTCCTAGACCAGATCGGGTGTGATTGCGGCGACCAGCGTGGCATCGCCGCCAGCGGGCGCCTCGATCCAGATCAGAGCGCCTTTGTGCAGGCTCCAGGGCGCGGCGCGGCCGGTGAGGGCGAGCGCGGCCGCCTCCCCCAGGGTCGGCTGGTGGGCGACCACGACCACCGTGACCTCGCCCGCCCCGGGCCAGCCGGCGGCCTTCAGCAGGCCCTCGGCGCGCGCCGAGAGCCCGACCGCGGCCACGGTCTCGAAGCGCCGCGTCAGCTCGCGCGCAGTGCGCTGGGCGCGCACCGCGGGGCTGGCGAGGATCCGCGCATCCCGGGGCAGGCGTTTGCGCAGCCACTTCGCCACGCGCCGCGCCTGGTGCTTGCCCTTGGCGGTCAGCTTGCGCTCCGCGTCGGGCGTGCCCTCATGCGCCTCCGCGTGCCGCCACAGGATCAGATCCATGCCGCCCGCCCCGTTGTCGGCCACATCCGCGAAGCGTACTTCACTCCCATGGCGGTGCGGAACGCCTTCCAGGCCGTGCGCAGTTCCCTGCGATGCGCGGCCAGCTTGGTGGCGCTGCGCCGGGCGAGGACCGGTCCGGGGGCGGTGCCCAGCTTGCGCAGCAAAGGGGACTCCGGCTAATCCTTCGCCAGCAGGTTCATGAGCGAGGAGGTGTCCCAGCGCGCGCCCCCCCGCGCCTGCACCTGCGCGTAGTACTGGTCCAGCAGCGCGGTGACCGGGAGGCGCGCGCCGTTCTTCTTCGCCTCCTGCAGGCAGATGCCCAGGTCCTTCCTCATCCAGTCCACGGCGAAGCCGAAGCCGTCGAACTTGACCTCGTTCATCTGCTTCCAGCGGTTCTCCATCTGCCAGGACTGCGCCGCGCCCTTGGAGATCACCGAAATCACCTTTTCGATGTCCAGGCCCGCCCTCTTGCCGAAGTTGAGCGCCTCGGAAAGTCCCTGCAGCAGGCCGGCGATGGCGATCTGGTTCACCATCTTGGTGAGCTGGCCGGCGCCCGGCGCGCCGATCAGGGCGCAACTCTTGGCGTAGACATCCAGCACGGGCTTGGCCCGGTCGAAGTCCGCCGCATCGCCGCCGCACATGATGCCCAGCTGCCCGTTGACCGCGCCCGCCTGGCCGCCGGAGACCGGGGCGTCGACGAAGCCGATGCCGATGGCCTTGCACCTGGCGTGCAGCTCGCGGGCAATGATGGCCGAGGCGGTGGTGTGGTCGACCAGCACCGCGCCCTTCTTCAGGCCGGCCAGCGCCCCGTTGTCGCCGTAGACGACGGAGCGGATGTCGTCGTCGTTGCCGACGCACATCATCACGAAATCGCAGCCTTGCGCCGCCTCGCGCGGGGTGGCGGCGGACTTGCCGCCGTGTTGCTTCACCCACTGCGCGGACTTGGCCGCGCTGCGGTTATAGACGGTGACTTCGTGGCCGCCCTTTTTCAGCAGGTGGCCGGCCATCGGGTAGCCCATGACGCCCAGGCCGAGGAACGAGATCTTCGCCATCGTCTTGTCTCCAAAAGGGTTTTCCGGATCTTACCGCAGGGGTTTGACAGCGGGCGGTCAACCGAACACAATGCATGTGCATTTATACAGTATCCGGTGCCGGCCCGGCCGCAAGGGCTTCGAGCGGTCCGCCGAAGATGTCGGCAACACAACAAGAGGTACAGGAGCACACCATGGACGAGAACAAGCAAAAGGCGCTCGCCGCAGCGCTGGCCCAGATCGAGAAGCAGTACGGCAAGGGCTCCATCATGAAGATGGACGCCGAGGCGGTGAAGGACATCGAGGTGGTTTCCACCGGCTCGCTGGGGCTGGACCTGGCCCTGGGCGTGGGCGGGCTGCCACGCGGCCGGGTGGTCGAGATCTACGGCCCGGAATCCTCGGGCAAGACCACCCTGACCCTGCAGGTGATCGCCGAGACCCAGAAGCTGGGCGGCACCGCCGCCTTCATCGACGCGGAGAACGCCCTCGACATCGGCTACGCCGCCAAGCTCGGCGTGAAGACCGAGGAGTTGCTGATCTCGCAGCCGGACACCGGCGAGCAGGCGCTGGAGATCGCCGACATGCTGGTGCGCTCGGGCTCGGTGGACGTGATCGTGATCGACTCGGTGGCGGCGCTCACGCCCAAGGCCGAGATCGAGGGCGAGATGGGCGAGCCGCAGATGGGCCTGCAGGCGCGGCTGATGAGCCAGGCGCTCCGCAAGCTCACCGCCAACATCAAGCGCACCAACACGCTGGTCATCTTCATCAACCAGATCCGGATGAAGATCGGGGTCATGTTCGGCAACCCGGAGACCACCACCGGCGGCAACGCGCTCAAGTTCTACGCCTCGGTGCGCATGGACATCCGCCGCATCGGCTCGATCAAGAAGGGCGACGAGGTGATCGGCGCCGAGACCCGCGTCAAGGTGGTGAAGAACAAGGTCGCGCCGCCGTTCCGCCAGGCCGAATTCGACATCCTCTACGGCGAGGGCATCTCCCGGGAGGGCGAGGTCCTGGAACTCGGCGTGCTGCACAACGTGGTGGAGAAGTCCGGCGCCTGGTACATCTTCAACGGCGAGCGCCTCGGCCAGGGCAAGGACAACTGCCGCGAGTTCCTGAAGGAGAACCACGCGCACGCGCTGGAGATCGAGGCCAGGATCCGCGCCGCCGCCGGCATCGTCGACAAGGCGGCGCAGGCGCCGGCCGGGGACGGCGACGGCAAGGTCGAGCAGCTGCCGACGCGCAAGCGTGGCGAAGGACGGGCCTGACACCGCAGTGGAGCTCCGCGCGCGGGCGTTGCGGCTGCTCGCGCGCCGGGAGCACGCCCGGGCGGAACTCGCGCGCAAGCTGGCGCCGAGGGCGGAGTCGCCCGAGGCGCTGGGCGAGTTGCTGGATGCACTGGAACAGGGGAAGCAGCTCTCGGAGGCGCGCTACGCGGAGGCGCGCGTGCGCCAGTTGTCGCGCAAGTACGGCGCGGCGCGCATCCGCCGGGACCTGAAGGCGAGCGGGGTCGGCGGGGACATCATCGACCGCGTGTCGGGCGAAGGCGAGCTAGAGCGCGCGCGCGCCATCCTCGAGCGCAAGTACCGGACGCCGGCGACGAGCCGCGAGGAACGCGCCAGGCGCATGCGCTTCCTGCAATCCCGGGGCTTCTCCAGCGACGTTATTTTCAGATTGCTGTCCTCCCGCGCCGATCCGGAGCGTTGATCGTTCTGCTGCGCATGCAGCGGAGGGGAGTTGACCGCAATGGAACATGCACAGGCATTGACGATCGTGGGTTCGCTCGCCAACGGCGTCGACCCGGCGAGTGGCGAAGTGTTCGCCGCCGACAGCCCCTGCCAGCGGGCCGACACCGTGCGCGCGCTGTTCGCGGCGACGCAGGCACTGGAGAGGGCCGAGAGCGGCGAGCGGCGCCCGCAGCAGTTGCCGCCCAAGGCCGGCGCACCGTGGACCGAGGACGAGGAGCGCAGGCTGCTCGCCTCCTTCGGCGCCGGGCGTGGCTTGGTGGAGATCGCCCGGGCGCACGAGCGCACGCAGGCGGGCCTCCGGGCAAGGCTGGTGAAGTACGCAAGGCTGGCGGCCTAGTACGGCGGGGAGGGCCCATGGCCTCCGGGTGCCATGGGCCCATCCCGTAGAATGGCGGGCTATGAAATCGGCAGAGATCCGCTCCAGCTTCCTCGAGTACTTCAAGTCCAAGGGCCACGCCGTCGTGGCCTCCAGTTCGCTCGTGCCGGCCAACGACCCGACGCTGCTGTTCGTCAACTCCGGCATGGTGCAGTTCAAGGACGTGTTCCTCGGCAAGGACAAGCGCCCGTACAACCGCGCCACCACCTCCCAGCGCAGCGTGCGCGCCGGGGGCAAGCATAACGACCTGGAGAACGTGGGCTACACCGCACGCCACCACACCTTCTTCGAGATGCTGGGCAACTTCTCCTTCGGCGACTACTTCAAGAAGGAGGCGATTCGCTTCGCCTGGGAACTGCTCACCGGCGTCTACAAGCTGCCGGCGGACAAGCTCTGGGTCACGGTGTATGACACCGACGACGAGGCCTACGACCTCTGGGCCGGCGACATCAAGGTGCCGCACGAACGGATCGTGCGCATCGGCGACAAGCCCGGCGGCCAGAAGTACCAGTCGGACAACTTCTGGCAGATGGCCGACACCGGCCCCTGCGGGCCCTGCTCCGAGATCTTCTTCGACCATGGCGAAGGCATCGAGGGCGGGCCGCCGGGAAGCCCGCAGGCCGATGGTGACCGCTACATCGAGATCTGGAACCTGGTTTTCATGCAGTACGACAGGGACGCGAAAGGCAAGCTCGCGCCCCTGCCCAAGCCCTGCGTCGACACCGGCATGGGCCTGGAGCGGATCGCGGCGGTGCTGCAGCAGGTGCACTCCAACTACCAGATCGACCTGTTCCAGGACCTGATCAGGGCGGCGGCCCGCGAGACGAACCACAAGCAGCTGAACAACCCGTCGCTCAACGTCATCGCCGACCATATCCGCGCCTGCGCCTTCCTGATCGTGGACGGGATCATCCCGGGCAACGAGGGCCGCGGTTACGTCCTGCGCCGGATCGTGCGCCGCGCCATCCGCCACGGCTACAAGCTGGGGCAGAAGAAGCCCTTCTTCCACAGCATCGTCCCGGACCTGGACCGGGCGATGGGCGAGGCCTACCCGGAGCTGCGCGCCGCCGCGAAACGCGTCGCGGAGGTGCTGAAGCAGGAGGAGGAGCGCTTCGCCGAGACGCTCGAACATGGCATGGGCGTGCTGGAGGGCGCCATGGCCTCGGGCGAGAAGCTGCTCGAGGGCGACACCGTGTTCAGGCTCTACGACACCTTCGGCTTCCCGGTTGACCTGACCGCCGACATCGGGCGCGAGCGCGGCGTCGGCATCGACCTGGCGGGTTTCGAGGCGGCGATGGAAGCGCAGCGCGAACGGGCGCGCGCCGCGAGCAAGTTCGCATCCGCGGCCAGCCTGGACTATTCGGGGGGCAAGACCGAGTTCCGCGGCTACGACACAATGCTCGAGACGGGGAAGGCGGTCGCCCTGTACCGCGACGGCACGCAGGTCGAGGCGCTGCGGGCAGGCGAGTCGGGCGTCGTGGTACTGGACCGCACCCCCTTCTACGCCGAGTCCGGCGGGCAGGTCGGCGACCGCGGCGAGCTGGTCGGCTGCGGCGGCACCTTCGCCGTCGCCGACACGCAGAAGATCCAGTCCGAGGTCTTCGGCCACCACGGCACGCTCCGGACCGGCGCGCTCAAGGTGGGCGACAAGGTCGAGGCGAAGGTCGACGTCGAGCTGCGCCGGCGCACCATGCGCAACCACTCGGTGACGCACCTGATGCACAAGGCCCTGCGCGAGGTGCTCGGGCCGCACGTGGCGCAGAAGGGGTCGCTGGTGGACGCCGACAAGACGCGCTTTGACTTCGCGCACGACAAGCCGATGAGCGATGCGGAGATCCGCAAGGTGGAGGCGCTGGTGAACGCCGAGATCCTGCGCAACACCGCGACCCGGGCGCAGGTGATGCGGATCGAGGAGGCGAAGAAGTCCGGCGCGGTGATGCTGTTCGGCGAGAAGTACGGCGAGGAGGTTCGGGTGCTCGACATCGGGTCCTCGCGCGAGTTCTGCGGCGGGACTCACGTCGAGCGCACCGGCGACATCGGCCTGTTCAAGCTTTATTCCGAGGGCGGGGTCGCCGCCGGCATCCGGCGCGTCGAGGCCACCACCGGCACCAGCGCGCTCGCCATGATCGACGCGCAGCTGCAGCAGTTCTCCGAGGTGGCGCGCCAGGTGCGCGCCCAGCCCGGCGCGGGCGCGGTGCAGAAGGCGGTGGTCACGCTGCTGGAGGAAAAGAGGGCGTTGGAGAAGGAACTGGCGAAGCTGCGCTCGAAGCTCGCCCTGGGCCAGGGCAGCGACCTCGCCTCGCAGGCGGTGGAGGTGAAGGGCGCCAAGGTCCTCTCGGCCACGCTCGAGGGCGCGGACGTCAGGACCCTGCGCGAAACCCTGGACAAGCTGAAGGACCGGTTGAAGAGCGCGGTGATCGTGCTGGGCGCGGTGGCCGAGGGCAAGGCCTCGCTCATTGCCGGGGTCACTGCGGACCTGACCGGCAAGGTGAAGGCCGGGGAACTGGTGAACTACGTCGCCCGGCAGGTGGGCGGCAGGGGCGGCGGCCGGCCGGACATGGCGCAGGCCGCAGGCACGGAGCCGGCCAAGCTGCCCGGGGCGCTGGATTCGGTGAAAGCGTGGGTCGAGCAGCGGCTGTGACGGTCCCCGAGAGCGAAATCATGAACCGGCGCATCGCGCCGTCTGCACTGTCCGCGCTGCCTGCGCCGGCCCTGGCACCTGCCCTGGCTGCTGGGCAGCGGCCTGGGCTTGGTGCCAATGAGCCGCGGCGAAGTTCGGGGTTCTTGTTGCTGGCCCGTCGAAAAAAGTCGAAACGTTGCCGTTCATCCCGCAGGGGCCGCACCAGGCAGGTCCGGGAGGGGAAGGTGACGATCGAGGGCAGCGGGATGAGGATTGCGCTCTTGCGCTGCACTCTAGAGGGTCCTCTGGCCGAAGCAGCCCGGTGGACAGATCCCGCCATCCATGCTTGAATGACCGCCGTGAAGCGTTGCTTCCTCGGTTTTTTCTACTTCCACCCGCGCCCGCTGGCGCAGGCAAGCGGATAGGCCGTACCGACAAGCCGACCCACCCCTGAAACCGCCAGCGCACAGATGCCTGGCGGTTTTTGTTTTTTGGAGATGGAGAGAAACATGACCAGCCCCACAGACACCTTCCTGGGCCAGATACCGGCCGACAGGACCTCGCTCACCGATGACGAGCGCATCGAGAACGTCGTCCCGCTGCCGCCGCCGGAGCACCTGATCCGCTTCTTCCCGATCCAGGGCACGCCGGTGGAGAAGCTGATCGCCGACACTCGCAAGCGCGTGCGCGAGATCGTGCGCGGCAAGTCCGACCGGCTGCTGGTGGTGATCGGCCCGTGCTCGATCCACGATCCCGAGGCCGCGGTCGCCTACGCCGTGAAGCTGCACGCGCTGCGGCGCAGGCACGCCGGCGAGCTCGAGGTGGTGATGCGGGTGTACTTCGAGAAGCCCCGCACCACGGTGGGCTGGAAGGGGCTGATCAACGATCCCTACCTGAACGGCAGTTTCCGCATCAACGAGGGCCTGCGCATCGCGCGCGACGTGCTGGTGCGGATCAACCAGGCCGGCCTGCCCGCGGGCTGCGAGTTCCTCGACGTCATCTCGCCGCAGTACATCGGCGACCTGGTGTCCTGGGGCGCGATCGGGGCGCGCACCACCGAGTCGCAGGTGCACCGCGAGCTGGCCTCGGGCCTGTCGGCGCCCGTGGGATTCAAGAACGGCACCGACGGCAACGTGCGCATCGCGGTGGACGCGATCCTGGCCGCGCGCCAGAAGCACCACTTCCTGTCGGTGCACAAGAGCGGCCAGGTGTCCATCGTCGAGACGCGCGGCAACGACGACTGCCACATCATCCTGCGCGGCGGCAAGGCGCCGAACTACGATGAGGCAAGCGTGAAGGCCGCCTGCGAGGAGCTGGCCAGAGCGAAGCTGGAATGCCGCCTGATGATCGACCTGTCGCACGCCAACGCCGCCAAGCAGTTCAAGCGCCAGCTGGAGGTGGCGCGCGCCGTCGGGGCGCAGGTGGCCTCTGGCTCGCGCTGCATCATCGGCGCCATGGTCGAATCGCACCTGGTGGAGGGCCGCCAGGACCTGGTGTCCGGCAGGCCGCTGGGCGAGCTCACCTTCGGCCAGAGCATCACCGATCCCTGCCTGGGCTGGGAGGACTCGGTCGAGGCGCTGGAGATCCTGGCCGGCGCAGTGAAGGCGAGAAGGCGCAGGTCTGCCGGCAAGGGCAGGCGCTGAGCCTGCCGCTG